>Ga0302325_10002329_pt1 | contig 46301 bp, 43 predicted proteins | sample Palsa_T0_2_FD_201948 | JGI IMG/M metagenome (GOLD analysis project Ga0302325, IMG submission 201948) | Peat permafrost microbial communities from Stordalen Mire near Abisko, Sweden - Palsa_T0_2 | ecosystem: Environmental > Terrestrial > Soil > Palsa > Peat permafrost | place: Sweden: Abisko...
TGCCAAGTGGCCGGAGCGGCGCCGGGCGCGATGCTGGTCGCAATGGTGGACGACGAATCTGGCAAATCCGGGGCAGCGAACCGTTTCGCGTGGACCAGGCCGCGCCAATGAGATCACTTCCTTTGCAAACCAGCGGGTGCGCAATCCTCTTGCTGGCTGTCGCTGCGCCGGCCTTCGGTGGACGCATGATCGATTCCGCGGCGCCTCCCGCACTCCCGGAAGCGACAGAACCGGCGGCGACCGATGCGGACGCTGAGACGGCGGAGCCGCATGAGGTGGTGCCGGACGATGACGTCACCCGAGTCGCGGAGCCAGCCGACGCGAATGACACCGAAATCGGCGTGCTGCGGACGCCGACCAGGCCGGGCAGGTCGTGGAACTGGACCTTTTCCTTCACCCTGAACGCGTTTTACGACGACAACATCCTGATCAGTAACAGCGACAAGGAGTCCGACGAAATCCTCAAAACGAGTGTCAACCTCGGCTTCACCTGGGGCGATTACCTCAAGAAAAAGGATAACTTCCTGATGGTGCAATATGCGCCGAGTTGGTTGTTTTTTGCCGACCACAGCAATTACAATGGCTTCGAACAAGTGGGAACGATGGTGGGCCAGTGGCGCACCGGAAAGTTCACCTTTGGCGGGGTATTCGGACTCCAAACCACGACCGGCGGCGACATCGACGTCGGCGCGCGCGCCAACCTCACCATGTACAATTTCGAGCTCAGGGCGAAATATGACTACAACGAGAAAACTTCAGCCGAGGTGAACCTCTTTCGAAATGCCTCCGACTACGCGGTCTATCGCAGCTCGGTCGAATGGGTGGACCAAAACTGGGTCGATTACCAAATGTCGCCGAAAGCCCGGCTCGGCCTCGGCCTGACTCTCGGCGATCTTATCCCGAAAGGCAGCGCTGCGCAGACCTATGAGCAGGCCCTGGGGCGATTCTACATCCCGGCCACGTCCAAATTGGAGATCTCGGCTTCGGGCGGCATGGAAGTCCGGCAGCTTGGGGGCGGCGCCGGCACACAGACCAAGCCAGTCTTTAGAATCGGCGCGAGTTATGCGCCCGCCAACGGCACGAACCTTTCGCTGGAGGCGTCGCGCGCGAACTTCAGCGCCGCGGCGCTGGACGGCGCGGACTTCACGGCCACCCAAGTTACGCTGACGGCACGGCAGCGACTCGGTCGGCGGTTCGCCTTGACCCTGGCCGGTGGCTATGAGGATGCCCAGTACGAAGGGACCGGGTCAACGGTCGGCATCACGCGGCATGACAAGTATCTCTTCGTCCGTCCAGCCATCTCCATGTCCGTCTCCAAGCGGCTCGTGCTCGAGCTCTACTACAAGTACCGCCGCAACAATTCCACGGAACTGCCCTTCTCCTTCGACAACAACATTATCGGGCTGCAGGCGACCCTGAGCTTCTGAGCCCGCGTTTATTCACTGACCCATATGAAACTATCCATCGTTATCCTGCTCCTGTCGTGCGGCCTGCTTTCGGCGGAACCCGCTATTCCCGCCATTCCCGCCGCTCCCACCGAAAATTACCGCCTCGCGGCGCAGGACCTCCTCCAGGTGAAAGTTTTCCGGGAGGACGACATGGATTGCACGGTGCGCATTTCCCAAGACGGCACCGTGACCCTTCCGTTGATCGGTCTTGTCCGGGTCGGAGGTAAGACCGCCAATGAAGCCGGAGCTCTCGTGTGCGAATTGCTCGACCGCGATTATATCGTGAATCCGCAGGTGACCGTGACGGTGGTGGAATTTACGCGGCAGACGTTCACGATTCTCGGGCAGGTCCAAAAGCCGGGTTCCTACAAGATACCCATTGAAGGCGCCTTAACACTGCTCGAGGCCGTCGGCCGCGGCGGTGGCTACACGCGCACCGCCAATCCCGGGAATGTGACCGTAAAGCGGCAGACGGGCGGGCGGGAGACTTTGCTCAAGGTCAACGCCAAAACCATGGCGAATAAAGGCGGGGGGCCGCCGTTTCTCATTCAGGCCGGAGACACCATCACGATCGGCGAAAGCTTCTTTTAACCTATGAAAAAAATCGCATCTCCGGTTGTCCCGTTTGACGGCATCGACCTCCAGGAAGTCGTCCACGTCCTGCTCGAAAAGGCCTGGCTGATCATTCTCTGCATCGTCGTTGGCGGGGTCCTCGGCGCCGTTTACGTTGTCCGCAGCCCGCGCATCTACGCCTCCCGCGAAGTCATTCAAGTCGAGCCGCAGGGACAAAAGGTCATCAATATCCCGGACGTCAATCCGGAGGAACAGCAGAGCGGCGAAATCGTCAAGACCATCGAGCAGAATCTGCTGAGTTTGACGCTGCTGGAACGTGTGGCGAAGGCCAACCATCTGCCCGGGGACGGCGCGCAACTTGCGGGAAAAGTGACGGCGAAAATTCGCCTTGGCACGCGGTTGATCGATATCGTGGCCGAAGACGAAAAGCCGCAACTGGCGCAGGCGCTGGCGCAGGGGGTCGTCAGCGAATATATCCTCCAGAATGTCGAGGCGCGGACGAATTCGACCCAGACGGCAAGTGAATTTCTGGTGGTCGAAGCCCAGCGACTGAAAGCCAAGCTCGATAAATCCGAGCAGGCGCTGCAAAGCTACAAGGAACAGACGCAGGCGGTAAGCCTGGAAGACCGGCAAAATATCACGGTGGAAAAGCTGAAGGACCTGAACCAGCGGGTTACCGAAGCGAAGACCGAGGAATTGCGGCTCGAGTCCGACGATCGGGACGTGGAGAAGTATCGCGGCGACAGCGAGCGGACGAGCGCCATATCCAGCGTAGCCGCCAATCCGGCACTGGTAGATTTCAAAAAGGGCGTGGCCGCACAGGAGGCGACGATCGCGGCGCTGCGGGAGCGGTACCGGGCGAAGAATCCGAAATTGATCGAGGCGCAGAACCAGTTGGCGAATTTGCAGGGACAACTGCCGGTGGAGATCGCCAGGGCGGCCAGCGCGGTTGTCACCTCCTACGAAGCATCGCAGAGTACCGAGCGGAAGTTTGAGCAGGCGCTCCATGAGCAGGAGCAGGCCGCACTGAGCCTGACCAAGCTCTCAATCCCGTACAATGTCCTGTCGCGCGAGGTGGAGTCCGATCGCGCCCTCTACGAGTCGGTCATCAAGCGGATGAAAGAGACCGATGTAACGCGGGGTCTGGAACAGAATAGCATTCGCATCGTCGAAAATGCGACGGTGTCGACCGTGCCGGTCCGGCCCGACAAGATTCAGATTCTGCTCCTTGCGCTGGCCGGTGGCCTGGCGGTGGGCCTGGGCTTGAGCTTCGGATTGAACGCGATCGACAGCTCGGTCAAGACCGTGGACAAAGTCGAAAGATTGCTGGGCCTGCCCATCGTTGGGGCGATACCCCGCGGCCCTGCGGACGCCGTGCTGGTATTCACGGACCCCAATTCGGCAGTGGCCGAATCGTTCCGATCGCTGCGCACTTCGCTGTCGCTGCTCGGGAAAGCGGACCTGCGAAAAGTCACGCTTTTCACCAGTGCGGTGGCCGCGGAAGGCAAAAGTTTTTGCGCGATCAATCACGCCATCTCACTGGCCCAACAGGGACTGCGGACACTCCTGATCGATGCCGATCTGCGCCGGCCGTCCGTGGCGCTCACGCTGCTGGGAAAAGAGGTGTCGCCTGGACTGAGCGATCTGCTCGCCGGACAGGTGACGTTCAATCAGGCGATCCACGCTACTCCTGAAGACCAACTTTTCATGCTTCCTGCCGGCAGCCGCACGCCGAACCCGACGGAACTTCTGGGCCGCTCCGATTTCGGTGCGCTCATCGCCCAGACTGCGAAGGACTTCGATCGCCTCGTCATCGACACGGCTCCGGTCAACGCAGTCAGCGACACGCTGCTCCTCGTTGAGCATGTGCAGTCGGTCTGCCTCGTTGTCCGTGCGGGCAGCACTCCGCGCAAAGCGATTTTGCGGGCCGTCGCCGCTCTGACTTCGGCCGGTCGGCAACCGGTCGGCGTGATCCTCAACCGGTTGTCGGCCCGTAGCGGCATCGGCTATTACTATCACAACGGCGCCGGCAAATATGACCCTAAGGCTGCTGTCCCCGCCAGGGCCGTCGCCTGACGGCCAGGGGGCGGGCCGGCTCGGTATTCACCCTGAGTCGGAAAATACCCATTGGCCTCTCACGGCCTGCACCGCCGGCTGCTCTCTTATTCCTGAGAACCAATCTGCCTACCTGTGACTACCTTATCCCTGACGGCGACCGTGGAACCGTTCGCGAAAATTCGCCGAAGCCCCCAGTGGGCGGCGCTGGATCTTCCGGAAATCTGGCAGTTTCGCGGTCTGCTCATCTCGCTGGCGGGCCGGGATCTGAAGCTTCGCTACAAGCAGACGGCACTGGGTATTATCTGGGTCGTGATCCAGCCGCTCATGGCGGCCGGCGTTTTCGCTTTCGTGTTTGGAAAAGTCGCCAAGCTCCCGAGTGACGGCGTGCCCTATCTGCTCTTCTCGTTTGCCGGGTTGCTCGGCTGGAACCTGTTCAGCACGACTGTGATGAAATGCGGCGCGTGCCTGGTTGGTAACTCCCAATTGATCTCAAAGGTATTCTTCCCGCGTTTGATTTTACCGCTCTCAACGGTTCCCTCGGCCCTGGTCGATTTCGCAGTCGCCGGTGGCATGATGGCCGTATTTCTGTGCCTCTATGGCGTCAACCCGGGGTGGGGTGTGCTCCTGTTACCGGTCTGGATGACTCTGGTCCTGATGATGGCTCTCGGGATTGGGCTCTGCACCGCGGCGCTCGCCGTCTCGTACCGGGACGTGCCCTATATCGTGCCGGTCTTCCTCCAGATCCTCCTCTACGCCAGCCCGATCGCCTACTCGATCGCCGCCGTTCCGGCGCATCTCCGGAGTCTCTACGTGCTGAACCCGCTGAGTGCGCCACTCGAAGCGTTTCGCGCCTCCCTGTTGCACACTGCCTGGCTGGGATGGCAGCCGCTGGCCGGTGCCGCCGCGGTTTCCGTGCTGGCCCTCCTCGCCGGGCTCTTCTTGTTCAAGCGGATGGAAAGACAGTTTGCCGATGTCATTTGAACGTCCCGCCAGCCGCTCACCGAACGACCTCGCCATCTCCGCGCGGGGCGTGAACAAGTCCTACACCATCGCCCACCAGGCGGCGCGGCACTCGACCTTCGCCGAGGCGGTGTTCGACCGGTTGCGGCATCCCTTTCGCCGCGAAGAACGGGAAACCTTCGCCGCGCTCAGGGAGGTGAGCTTCGACGTCCACAAAGGGGAGGTCGTCGGCATCATTGGCCGAAATGGAGCGGGCAAGAGTACCTTGCTGAAAATCCTCAGCCGCATTACCGAACCGACCTCCGGGGAGATTGATCTCTACGGCCGGGTCGGCAGCCTGCTGGAAGTCGGCACTGGCTTTCATCCGGAGCTGAGTGGACGCGAGAATATTTATTTGAACGGCGCGATTCTCGGCATGAGCCGGACGGAAATTCGCCAGCAATTTGAGGCCATCGTGGACTTCGCGGGTGTGGAGAAGTTCCTCGATACGCCGGTCAAACGCTACTCGTCCGGGATGTATGTGCGGCTGGCCTTTGCCGTGGCCGCGCATTTGGAGTCCGAGATTCTCGTGGTCGATGAGGTGCTGGCCGTCGGCGACGCCGAGTTTCAGCGCAAGTGCCTGGGAAAAATCAGGACCGTCGCCGAGGGCGGGCGCACCGTGCTTTTTGTCAGTCATCACATGCCGTCGGTCGCGGCGCTCTGCACGAGGGCGATTCTTTTGGATCAAGGCACCGTCGCCTACGCGGGCGGAGTTCCGGAGGCCGTGCTGCGCTATGCGCGAGCGGGCAGTCCGCCCGCGCGAGCCGGGAATGCTTCCGACCCCGCGCGGCGGCGCGGCACCGGCGAATTCCGCCTCACTTCGGTGGCCCCGGCGAGCGAGTTTTTTTCCTGCGCCGAAGACAAGATATTTTCCGCGACCCTCGAGCGCCACCAGCCTTGGAGGGGAAAAGTCGATTTCATCTTTATTCTGCGGGATGAGCGCGACGCGGCGATCGCACAGTTGGATTCCCGGCTGCTCGCTCTGGAGATCGACGCCGCCGAGCGCCTCGAGGTGACGCTGACGATCCGTACCCCCTGGCTGAAACCGGGTCGGTACCGCCTCGACGCTTATGTCTGCGGGAGCACGGCCATGGATGAATTTCCGGATGCCTGCAGTTTTGAGGTCCTGACCGACTTTCCTTATCCGGACGCCTCCAGCCCACGTGCGCTGGAACACAGCGTAGTCCTGGCGGATTTTTCGATCGCGGTGGAGACCGGTTCGCCGGTGCTGAATCATGCTGACGGCTGGCCGGACGGGCTGCCGGACGGCGAAACCGCGTCTGATCCCCAACCTCAAGCGGCCCCCCTATGACGCTCACCTACTGGGCCGGCGCGGTTTCGCGCATTGCCGCCAATGTCGCTGGCGATTTCCGCCGAAAAGGTTCGGAACGATTCGCCTTCACCCAGGAATTCCTGCGGGCCGGTTATCGGTTCGACGCTCGTCCCAAGATCCCGGAGCGCCATTTCCTGGATCTCTATCCGGAAGCGGAGGCCCTGAGTCTGCCGATCGGAGAATTGCGTTACACACGCTCCAATGCCAATCCCCTGGAAGCCTTCTGCCTGGGCTGTATCGCCGCTCTCCGCCACGCCAAGCGCATCTTCGAATTTGGCACTTTCGACGGCGGGACGACACTCCAGTTGGCCGCGGCCTGTCCCGACGCGGAGATTCTGACCCTCGATCTCGATCCCGGATCCGTAAATGCGGCCCAACCCGCGACGATCGATAGTGAGGTGGAGAATGTTCGCGGCGGCGGCGTGGGCCGGCGTTTCTCTGGCCGGCCGGAAGCGGAGCACATTCGCCAGCTGATCGGCGATTCGACGAACTTTGACTACACGCCCTGGCGTGGGGCCATCGACTTGGCCTTCATTGACGCCTGCCACGATTACGCTTTCGTCAAGAGCGACACCGCGAATGCGTTACGCATGGTTCCTCGCGGAGTCATCGTGTGGCACGACTATCAGGCCGGCTGGCCGGGCGTCGTGAAGGCGGTCGATGAACTCCTTCCCGATCACCACGTGGCCCACATCGCCGGCACGACGCTGGCCGTGCTCGATCGCTCGTCCGCCTGACCGTGCCGATGCGTGTCCTCCTTCTCAGCCCGATGCGCGGTTTGGACCCGGCCTGCGGCGACGTGGTCTATACCGAGACGTTGCTCAGCGATCCACCAGCGGGCGTGGAGTACGTGACCTATGCCGATGCGATCAAGCGAGGCGCGCTCATCGAGCACGCCTGCCGGCCGGCCCTGTGGCGGGCGTGGCGCACGGGCCAGGGGCGGTGGCGCGAAACGTGGACCACGGCGCTGGCCAAGGCGGTCAATCTGCTGCGCCGGGCGCGTCTTTTGTTCTGGGAACCCTTCCGGATATTCTCCGTGCGCGCTGGGGAATACGACGTCATCCACACCCACGTTTTTAACTGCGGCTTCCGCGCGATCGACTGTCCCGTGGTGGTTAGTAATGCCTTGCCCGTCCGTTATCTTTATACCGACGCCCGCGGCTTCACCCTGCTTCGAGTCCGCATTCTGGAAGCGGCCGACCAGGTGCTCGCGGCTGTTTTCGGCGTCAATTTGACCTCTTACCAGTTGCCCGGGATCAAACGGGTCATCGCTTTCTCCCAGGATCTCGCGGTTTGGTATCGAGAACGCGGCATCGCGAAGGATTCTTCCATCGATGTGGTCCCCATTTACCTGCCGGAAGCGCCAGCGGCCCAGGCCTCGGCGCACCCGCGGACGATCGGTTTTATCGCCCGGGATTTCGACGCCAAGGGCGGCCCGGTGCTGCTGGAGGCGTTCCGAATCGTGCGGGCACAGATCTCCGACGCCGAGCTGGTCATCGTCGGCAGCCCGGCCCGCCTCGATGAGGCCAGCCTCGAGGCCCAGGGAATCCGCTGGCTGCCGTGGGTGCCGCGTGAGGAACTGCTGACGGACATCCTCCCGTCATTCGATATCTTTGCCTATCCGACGCAGTTCGACGGCATGCCGCTGGTGCTGCTCGAAGCGATGAGCCGTGGCCTGGCCATCGCCGCCACGAATTATCGAGCCATTCCCGAAATGCTCGATGGCGGACGAGCCGGGCTGCTCTCGCCAGTCGGCGATGCGCCGGCTCTGGCGGCGAACCTGATCGCCTTGCTCGAAGCCAAAACAAATCAGCGCTTCCGCTCCGCCGCGCATGCTTATTTCACCGCGAACTATTCGGCGCGCGCGGTCCGGCCCCAACTCGCGGCGAGCTATCTGCGCGCCACCCACGGTCGGGTGCGGCGCCGGCGCGTGCGGAGCGAGCCGCCGCCCGCAGCGGCCATACCCATCCGGGAGGTTCAGCGATGAGCGCGATCGCCACTCCGGTCAAGGAGGTGGAGGACCGTTACGTCTTTGTCGATGCCCTCCGCGGTATCGCGGCGGTGGCGGTCGTGGTCTGTCATCTTTTCTATTCCCGTTGGCTCTTCAAGAGCACGGAGATCGGGACGTTTCACCTCTTCGCGGACATCGCCTTGTACGGCGCCCGCGGCGTGCAGATCTTTTTCGTCATCAGTGGTTTCGTCATCGCCCACTCGCTTCGCCGAACGATTCCGGACGCGCGGGGTATTGGGAACTTCATTCTTCGCCGTCAAGTGCGGCTCGATCTGCCCTATTGGGCCGTGATGGCGGGCATTTTGTTGCTGGCGGTAATCGAACAGCGCATGCCGTTCATCCGGCATCCCGGCACTCTGCCGGCGCCGGGCGACCTCTTGCTGAACATGACCTATTTGCAGATCATTCTCGGCCGGACGCCGATCCTTGGTGTCGCGTGGACTCTTTGCATCGAGATCCAGTTTTATTTGTTCTTCATGCTGACGCTGGCCGTGACGACCCGGCGCGCCATGGCCGGGCGAATCGCAACGGCGACGCTCGCCGCGGTCTTTGTGACCGGCGTGGCGTTCCTGGCTTTTGATCCCGCTCCGAGCGAGGTCAAGCCCTGGATGGTCCACTACTGGCCTTATTTTGCAGCCGGCGCACTCGCTTATTGGAGCGTGCGGCGCTGGATTCCGCTCTGGGTGTTCCCGGTGTTTTGCGTCCCCTTCGCGGTTTCCTGGTTCTGGTCTGCGGTGCCGAGTGCCACGATTACGGGAGTGGCGACCGCGGTGGTTCTTTACGCGGTGGGCTTGAGGGGAAAGCTGACCAGTCTTTGGAAAGGGCGCGGACTCCAGTACCTCGGGCGGACTTCCTACAGCCTCTATCTGGTGCATGTGCCCGTGGTCTTTCTCGTTTGCCAGATTGGCTTCCAACTCACGCACGACACCCGGGCGTCCGCCGCTCTTTGGTACACGGTAGCCGGCAGCGCCAGCCTGCTCGTCGCCGACCTTTTTCACCGATGCATCGAGCAGCCCAGCATGCGGCTGGCCTCACGGTTCAAGCGGCGCCCCGCCGGGCGCGATAGTTCCGTGGCGATGGTCCCGCAGGAGATCCTTCCGGCCTCTGGATCGGTCCAATGAAGAGGACGCCCATCCATCTCGGGAGCGTGGATGGACTCCGCGGTATCGCCGCCCTCACGGTGGTCATCCATCACCTCTTCAACTGCTCCGGGTTTCCGGAACTGCGGCCCTTTCTGAACGTCAACCTGCTCCGTCCGCTGCACGACGGATGGATCGGCGTGAATCTGTTTCTGGTCCTCTCTGGTTTCTGTCTGTTCTGGCCACTGGCCCGCGATCCGGCGCGGGTGCTGCACTTCGGATCGTTCATGCGGCGGCGCTTCTGGCGCATCGTGCCCGCCTACTACGCCTCGCTGATCCTGGTCCCGCTCGCCCTGTGGCTCCAGCACCGGATCGGTCTGTGGAACGGCCCGGCCAACGGCCCCAATAGTGGCCTGGACGTGGTCCTGCATCTCCTGCTGTTGCAATCCTTCGCCGCGGAATCGTTTCGCAGTTGGAACAGCCTCACGTGGAGTCTCGGGCTGGAGTGGACGTGGTATCTATTCTTCCCGATCGCCGTCTGGATGTTCCGAAAAGTGGGTCCCCGTCGCGGGGTCGCGGTGCTGGGAGCGAGCACGCTCATCTACACGGTAGCCGCTTATTTGGTCGTCGGACCTTCCAACCGGCTCGGCCTGGAGCAGGAGTTTGCGATCCGGAATTTTCTGTTCGCGCGCTTGTGGGAGTTCGGCTTGGGGATGCTCGTGGCCTCCTGGATTGCCCAACACACCCTTTCCCGGCGACGCACCCTGCTCGCCCTGGCGGCCGTGCCGGTCTTGCTGGTCATTGGTCACGCCACGAGCTCCGTCGATCCGATGCTGCCCGTCCGCAACACGATTTACGGCGTGGCGTTTGCCCTCTTGTTGCTTGCGGCCACCGGGAGCGCGGGAAATCCGCTGCACCGCGTTCTCGAAGCCCGGTGGCTGCGGCAGATCGGGGAATCCTCGTACAGTCTCTATCTGTTCCATCTTCCGGTCGTGTTCCTCGTGACCACGCTCCTCTCGCGGACGGATTTTTCCGGCGTGACCCGCTTCTTCCTGTCGCTGTTGAGCCTGCCGCTCATCGTCTGGCTGGCGAAGTGGGAATTTCGAGCCTTCGAGCACCCGTTTTTGGTCGTCCGGGAAAAGCGGACACCGCCACCGGGGGCGCTTTCTCTGCTCCAGCCCGAGGTGGCGCCATGAAGATCGCGATGATATCACTCTACCTCCCGAGCGGGAGCAAAATCGGCGCGGGCTACCAGGCGCACGCCATGGCCAATGCATTCGTCGCCCGCGGCTGGGAAGTCACGATGCACAGCCCGTGCGCCCGCCCCGAGGATGCCCGGTACGAGCACGTCGTCGTGCCGACCGGCGCACGGTGGCGGACCTTTCGCTTCGCGTGGGAATTGCGCCGCTACGACTGGAGCCGCTTCGATGTCGTGCATGCGCATGGCGACGACTATTTCCTCTGGCTCAAGGAGCCCGTCCACGTGCGGACGATGCACGGCTCCTGCTTCGCGGAAGCGATGCACATTCCGCGCGCGAAGGAAAAACTCCGCATGTTGCTGCTCGGCCTTGCGGAAGTGGTCGCCACGGCCGCGGCGCATCGCACCGTGGGTGTTTCCGAAAACACACGGCGAAGCTATCCCTGGATTCGTCAGGTCATCCCCAATGGCGTGAATCTGGACCAGTTTCATCCGGCCGGCAGCAAGGAGCCGGTTCCGACAATTCTCTTCGTCGGGACCTACAAAAATCGCAAACGCGGCGAGTTGCTGATGCGCGCGTTCACGCAGCGCGTGCGAGTTTCCGTGCCCGAGGCGCGGCTCTGGATGGTCTGCGACGATGCGCCACCGGCCCCGGGCGTAACGGTGCTCGGACGCGTCGCCGAAACCCAGCTTGCGGACCTGTATCGAAGAGCCTGGGTCTTTTGCCTGCCGAGCAGTTACGAGGGTTTCGGCGTGCCGTACATCGAAGCGATGGCCAGCGGGACCGCGGTCGTCGCCACGCCAAACCCGGGAGCGAACGAAGTGCTCGCGCGGGGACGTTTCGGCCGGCTCGTCGAGCCGGAGGCACTCGGCGAGGCGCTGGTGGAACTCTTAAAGAATCCTGCGCAGCGCGAGTGTTTTGAAACCCTCGGACTCCAGCGCGCGCAGGAATTTAGTTGGACCCGGGTGACGGAACAATACGAAGCGCTCTACCGCTCGCTGGGTGCTCCTCTGCGGGGCACCGAGGCACCCACTTTGGTGGCCTCATGAACATTGCGCTTTTTGCCAGTGCTTTTCATCCGAGTTTGGGCGGTGTCGAGGAATTGTGCCGCCAGTTGGCCCATGAATTTCAACGGCGGGAATGGCGCGTCTGTGTGCTCACCAATCGCTGGCCGCGCTCCCTGCCGGCGGTTGAGACCTTTGAGGGAATACCCGTCTTTCGCGTACCCATGCGGGCTCCGGGGTCGGGACTCAAGTCGGAAGTGACTTTCCGGTTGACCGCGCGATGCGTCGAGCGGCAGGTGGCCCAAATTCTCCGTCAGCAGCAAAGCGGCATCATCCACGTGCAATGTGTGGGCAGCAACGCCTATTATGCCCGCCGTGCGGCGAAGACCCTGGGATTGCCCCTGGTCGTTTCATTGCAAGGGGAGCTTTCCATGGATGCCACGGGCCTTTTTGAACGATCCGCGTTTGCGCGGGAGACGATGCGCGCGGCCCTGCGGGAGGCAGATATGATCACCGCGTGCTCGGGCCAGACGCTGGCCGAAGCCGAAGAGTTTTTCGGGAGGCCGTTTGGGGCCGGGGCGCGAGTGGTGCGCAACGGAATCCGGGTCCTGGATTTTGCGAACGTCAGTCCGTTTCGGCACGCGCGGCGCTACGTGCTGGCCATCGGACGGCATGTGCCGCAAAAGGGCTTCGATGTCCTGCTTCATGCCATGGCCCTGCTCTGGCGGGATGGACAGGAAACTCTCGACTTGATTCTCGCGGGCGACGGCCCGGAAAGGGCAGCCCTGGAGCGCCTCGCGGGCGAACTGGGGGTGAGAGATCGCGTCGTCTTTATCGGACGGGCCGATCGGGCGACGACGGCCGCGCTCTTCGCGGGCTGTGAAATGTTCGTGCTCCCGAGCCGGCATGAACCTTTTGGGATTGTGAATCTGGAGGCGATGGCTTGCGGCAAACCCGTGGTGGCCACCCGCACCGGCGGCGTGCCGGAGATCGTGAAGCACGGGGTGACGGGCTGGCTGGTGCCTCCGGAGAATCCGGCGGCGCTCGCCGCAGGCCTCGCCCACTTGCTGCGGAACGGCGACCTGCGCCGCACCATGGCCACCCATGGCCGGGAGCTGGCCGAGGAGCACGACTGGACCCACCTCGGAGACGTCTACGGCGCCATTTACCGCGTGGTCCTCGAAAAGCACGCGGGAGCAGCGACCCCGGACCCGATCAAGACCGACCCCGCCGAGGTGCCAACCGCATGAACGCATTGATCTTTGTTTCGCTCGAGGACTGGGACGAGATCTGGCGTCGCAACCAGTTTGTCTGCGCAAAGCTCGCGGCGCGCCACCCGACGCTGAAGATTCTCTTCGTGCAGCCGGCGCTCGATGTCTCGAATGCGCTGCGCACGGGGCGCCTCGGCCGTTTGTGGCAACCGCGCGAACAAGCACTGGGCGCGGAGGGGCGCATCCTCGGCACACGCGCACTGAAGCTCTTGCCGAACTCGTGGTCGTGGTCGCGGAAAATCAACGAGTGGATGTTGCGCCGCCATCTCCAGCGTGTCTCTCGCCGGCTGGTATTCCGCCGGCCTGTCCTTTGGCTGAATGCCCACAGCGCCGTGCACCTCGCCGGACAGCTCGAGGAGCACGCGGTGATATACGACATCACCGACGATTGGAGCGAGTTGACGCAATCCGCGGCGCTGCGCCAGCTCACCATCGCGCAGGACGCGGAGCTTTGCCGGCGCGCCGACGCGGTCATCGTCTGCTCGGCGAAGCTCTTCGAGATGAAAGGCGCACTCACCGGCAAACTTCACCTCGTGCCCAATGGGGTGGATCCCGCGCACTACGCGCAGGTGCTTGACGGGACCGGCCCTCTCCCGCACGCCGCCGCCGCCTGGCGCCGGCCCGTCTTTGGCTATACCGGGACGATCCACCCCGATCGGGTCGATGTGGATCTGGTGGTAAAAATCGCGCACGAATTTCCCCAGGGCACCGTGGCGCTGGTCGGGCCCGTGATGCTCCCGGCGATCGATCGAGAGCGGCTCCGCCTTTGCGGCAACGTCGTGATGACCGGGGCGGTGGCCTACGAGCGCCTGCCGGAACTCATGCGGGCCTTCGATGTGTGCATCACCCCGCACGTCGTCACGGCCTTCACGGAAAGCCTCAATCCAATCAAGCTCTGGGAGTATCTGGCCGCGGGGAAACCAATCGTGGCCACCAATGTCGCCGGGTTTCGCGATTATCCACAGCACGTGCGGGTCGCGGTGGACCACGACGATTTTCTCCGCGGACTCGGCGAAGCCCCTGGCGAAGAACCCTCGAAGAGCGCGGCCCGGCACGCCGAGGCGGGCCGTCATTCGTGGAGCGCGCGCCTGGATCAGATCGTCACGATCCTGGCCGCGGTGCTGGACGACCGGGAACCATCCGTGCCGCCGCTCGTCCTCTCCGCGATCGTCGTCAGCTACAACACGCGGGAGATGACGCTCGATTGCCTGCGCACGCTGGAAGGGGAGTTGCGCGGCGCGGAGTCGGAGACCATCGTCGTGGACAACGCCTCGCAGGATGGGAGCCCCGCGGCGATCGGCATGGCCTTTCCGGCGACGCGGGTCATCGTCAACGCGACCAATAAGGGCTTTGGCGCGGCGAACAACCGGGCGATCAAAGAAGCCCGTGGCAAATATTTTTTGTTCCTGAACAGCGACGCCTTTTTGCACCCGGGCGCGCTCGCGAAATTGGTGAAATACCTCGACGAGCACGCGGAGGTCGGCGCGGTCGGGCCCCGATTACTAAACAAAGACGGCAGCGTGCAGCGCTCCTGCTTCCGGTTTCCGACGCCCCAACAGTCGTGGGTCGAAAACCTCGGGATCGCCGCCTTGTTTCCCGCGCATTCCCGACTGGGCGATTATCGGCGATGGGCGCACGATTCGGAGCGGCAGGTCGATTGGATCGTCGGAGCGTGCCTGCTGGTCCGGCGGACGGCGGTCGAGCAGATCGGCGACTTTGACGAGAAGTTTTTTCTCTACGCGGAGGAAACCGATTGGCAGCGGCGCATGCGGTACGGCGGTTGGGAAATCGCGTTTACACCCACGGCCGAGGCCACCCACCTCGGCGGCGCGAGCGGCGCCACGGAACGGGCGCGCATCAATCGCAATTTTTTCGACAGCCTCGATCGCTACGAGCGCAAGCATCATGGTCTCGCCGGCTTGATCTCGCTCCGTTGCGCGATGATCGTCGGTTGCGGATCGCGCGCGGTGCTCTGGGCGATGACCTGGCTGTTCCGCCCGCAGCGGCGCGCGTTGGCGGGCGCCAAGGCCCGGCTGCATGGGTGGCTTTTGATGCGTCAGGCGACGCACTGGAGATAAATGCTCTACCTGGCGGCAGTTCTCTACGCGGTGGTCTTCTGGATGGTGACGTTCAAACGGCCGGGTGTGGGCCTGGCGCTGATCTTTGCCCTGGCCCCGTTTCAAAACGATCTCTCGGGCGGCGGCCCGGTGAAATTCTCCATTGCCGAGATCAATCTGCTCCTGACGATTCCGGTGCTCCTATTGCGGGCGCGGCGCATGGTCATCGGCCCGGTGGCGTTGGCGGTGGTCCTCTACTTTGGAGTTTGCGCGGCGACGGCGGCCCTGCACTGGCGTGCAACGACGCTCGTTTGTTTTGTCCAAATGGCGCTTTATCTACTCGTCGCGGTGGCCCTTTTCGCCTCGTTGCCTCGCGACGCCGCGGATTATCAGCTCGCGTTGCACGGGTTGGTCGCCGTCGGGTTGTTTCTCAGTGCGGTGATGGTCATCACGCGCTCGAACTTTGTGCTCGGGCTGCATAAAAATGGTGTTGGCGCGTCGCTCTCGTGCGCCTTGATCGTGGCCCTGGAATTATGGTTTGCCGCGGAGCCTGGCCGGCGCCGCCGCTGGCTGGCCGCTGCGCTGGGCGTGCTCGGGGCGGGCCTGCTGATCTCGCTCTCGCGCGGGGCGTGGCTCGGCGCACTTTGCGGCGTGGCCACGCTGCTCGCCTTGCGCCGCCAATTTGGCCTCTTCCTCCGCGCGGGCATCGTCCTGATTCCGGTCATCGCGGTGGCGTGGAATTTCCTGCCGAAGGAATCGCGCGAGACGGCGACCGGTTTCGACCAGAGCCGCCGCAACATCAAAGCGCGCTACGAATCCGTGGAAATCGCGCGGAGATATTTCGACGAGAACCCCCTTCTCGGCGCGGGCGTCGGCCTGCGGAAAGAATACGACGCGACCAACCTCGTGTGGCTCACGCTGGCGGAAACGGGTGTGCTCGGCGTGTGTGGGCTGCTGCTCATCCATGTGGTGTTTCTGCGCATGGTTTGGCGCGCTCAGAAGATCGTCGCGCGCGAAGATGAGCTGTTCACCTTGCTGGCGCTCGGAGCGGCGCTCGTGGTCAGCCGGTTGGCGCACGGGCTCGTGGATCACTACTGGAGTCGCGGAGCGATCATGATCGCCTGGGCGGCGGCGGGGATGGCGACCTTTGCGTACTGGGAGGTGAAACGGCGACTCGCAGAAGGAGAAGACGAGGACGAGGAGGACGCAGAGGAGCCCGCTCTGGAGGCGTCATGAATATCGCCCTGCTGTTTCCAGGCTGTAATCGGCGCGGCGGGGTCGAGCGCATGATGCTCGAATGCGCCAACTTTCTCGCGACCCGGGGGCACGAGACCCACGCCTTTGCCAGCGAATGGGATGAGGCGGCGCTCCGGGCCGACGTGGTCCGCCATCCGGTTCCGTCGCATCGTCTTCCGAACGCCTGGCGACTGCCGCTGTTCGTCCGTGACTCCCGCGCCAAAATGCGCGCGCTGGCCACGCCGCCCGAGGTCGTCGCGAGCTTTGGGATTGCGGCGCCACCAGACAGCGTCGTCTGGATGACCAGCGTCCACGCGGCGTGGATTGAAATCAGTCAGCGCTCGCGCCCGTTCTGGGGGCGATGCAAACAGCGACTCAATCCCTTTCATTCGGTAGCCCTCGCCATGGAACGGCGGCTCATCGGGGAAAGGCGGTATCGCAAAGTCATCGCGTTGAGCGGGCAGGTGCGCGATGACGTCATGCGCATCTACAGCGTTCCCGAGAGCGACATCGTGGTGATTCCCAATGGCTTCTCACCCGCCGAATTCAATCCCGCGCGCTGCGCCTCAAACCGGACGCGGATGCGCGCCGCGCTGGGTTATGCGCCGGAGGACCGGGTCGTCGTTTTCGTCGCCAACGAACTCGATCGAAAAGGGTTCAGGCCGCTGCTGCGCGCGATCGCTTCGCTCCGCGATCCGCGGATTCATTTGCTCGCCGTCGGCCGCCTCGATCCCCGCCAGTGCCGGCAGACGATCGCGAGTGCGGGCCTGAGCGACCGCGTGAAATTCACGGGACCGGCCAACGAAGTCGCCGACTACTATGCCGCGGGAGACGTCTTCGCGCTCCCCACTCAATACGAGGCCTGGGGACTCGTCATCGTCGAAGCCATGGCCTCGGGTTTGCGCGTGCTGACGAGCCGGCTCGCCGGCGCCGCCGTGGCGGTGGATGAAGGCCGAACCGGGCAGCTTCTCGACGACCCCGCGGATGTGACCGAGATCGCCGGAAAGCTGCAGCGCCTCCTGGAGGAGGTTGGCCCGCCGCCAAACGAGGTCGCCGCCTCCGTCGCCGCGTACGAGTGGAACGAGGTGTTGCAAGGCTACGAATCCATCCTGGCCCGATGCGCAACGTGAACCCAAGGCCATGAAAGTCGCCCTCTTTACGGACTCCGATGTCTTCGCCGGCACCGAGCGGCACATGCTCGATCTCGCTCTCGGCCTGCGGGCCGCGGGCGTGGACGTGCAGCTGGCCTGCCCGGTCCCTTCGGCCCTCGCCGCGCGGGCCGCCGGATTGCCGATCCTCAGAATCCAAAAGCGCGGGCCGCTGGATTACCCGGCGGTGCGCACTTTGGCCGGGCTGTTGAGGAATGGGAGCGTGGATCTGCTGCACGCGCACAATGGGCGCACGGCGCTGGTTGCGGCCGTGGCGGTGACCCTGGCGGGAAGGGGCCGCGTGGTGGCAACCCAGCATTTTCTCGACCCGGGGCATCTCTCGCGGCGAGGCGTGAAGGCGCTGGCCTCTCGAATCGGCCATCGTTGGGTGAACGGGCGCATGAGCCGCTTCATCGCCATTTCGCAGGCGGTCCGGACGGCGATGCTGGCGCGCGGGCAAGGGACGGTGGAAAGTATCTCCGTCGTTCCCAACGGGATGCCGTCCGTCGATCGGGCCCGCTTGCCTGCGCCCGAGACCATTCGCGCCGAACTTGGGATCGATCCGGGAGCAGTGCTGATTGTTTCCGTCGCTCGGCTCGAACTGGAGAAGAGCCTGGAGGTGCTGATCGCCGCGATGTCCGAAATCGCGGCCGCCGAGCCTTCGGCGGTCTGTATTATCGTCGGCGATGGGTCCCAAAAGCTGGCACTCCAGGCGCGGATCGCCGCCCTCGGACGGGAAAGCCGCATCAAGCTCATTGGATTCCGGAGCGATGCACTGGCGGTCATGAATGCGGCCGACCTGTTCGTTTTACCGAGTCAGCACGAGCCATTCGGGCTCGTCCTCATCGAGGCCATGTCGTTGGGCAAGCCGGTCATCGCCACGGGCGCGGGCGGGCCGCTGGAGATCGTCGTGAACGGCGAGACCGGTCTCCTGGTGGCCCCGGCGGCCGTTGGGGAGATGGGTCGCGCGCTTCTCGCTTTGGTTCGTGACGCGGCCTTGCGGGGCCGGATGGGAGCGGCGGGTGGCGCCCGCTTCCTGGCCAAGTTCACGTTGGACCGGATGGTCCGCGCGACACTCGAGGCTTATGGAAAGGCGCTTGCCTCATGAAGCAGCGCCTGCGGGTCCTGCTCATTTCGCATACGTGCCAGTCGCGTACGGAAGGCCAGCCCAAAGCGCAATGCCTGGCGCGGATGCCGGAACTCGATCTCCGTGTTCTCGTGCCGGACCGTTGGCGGCGTTCCGGGGCATGGCGGGCGGCGGAGCCACCGGAAGATGGTTCCCTGGCTTTCGAGGCCGGCAAAGTCGCGTGGCCGTGGATGGGACCGGCCCAAAGTTACCTGCACTGGTATCCGGGATTGCCGAAGACGCTGCGCGAATTCCAGCCGCAGATCATCGACTTGTGGGAAGAGCCGTGGAGTCTGGTCAGCGCGCAGGCGTGCTGGCTGCGCAATCGCTATTTTCCGAATACCCGGATTCTTTCCGAGACGGAGCAGAACATCGACAAGCGACTGCCATTTCCGTTTGAGCAGTTGCGTGCCTACACGCTCCGCCACGCCGATTTCGCCGTCGGCCGGAATGCGGAAGCCATCGCAGTGCTGCGGGCGAAGGATTACGCCGGTCCGACGCAGGTCGTCCCGAATGCGGTCGATGCGGAGCTGTTCCGTCCCATGGATCGGGAGGCCTGCCGGCAGGCCCTCGGGCTGCGCGGTTTTGTCGCCGGTTATGTCGGCCGGTTGGTGCCGGAAAAGGGACTGATGGAAATGATCGAGGCCCTGGCCTTTTGCGACGACGCCGTGAATCTCTTGTTTGTCGGTGCGGGAGATCACGCGGTGGCGCTCGAGCGGCGCGCGCGGGAACTGGGAAAAACCGGACAGGTGCGCTTTCTGCCCAGCCAGCCGCTCGGGGCGCTTCCGCAGATGATGAACGCGATGGATGTCCTCGTGCTGCCATCGCGCACGACGCCGCGTTGGAAGGAGCAGTTTGGGCGGGTGCTCATCGAAGCGCAGGCCTGCGCGACGCCGGTCATCGGGTCGAACTCGGGGGCGATTCCGAAGGTCGTGGGCGAGGGTGGGCTGGTCTTTGCGGAGCGTGACGCGCGCGCGCTGTCCCAGGCCCTGGAACAATTGCGCGCCTCTCCTGAAAAATGTCGCGAACTCGGGGCGCTTGGCCGGGGCCAGGTGGAGAAGCATTTTACCTGGCGGCACGTTGCCGAGCGCATGCGCGCCATCTATCTCAAGATGTGCCCCGGCGTCATCGGCCAGCCAGTGCCCGCGTCATGAAAGCCGCGAAGAGGATTCTTTTCTTCGATCACACTGCCGCCTTGGGTGGAGGTGAGATCGCCCTCTGGCACTTGGTGGAAGCGCTCGACCGCGCGCGGTTCGAACCGGTCGTGGTCCTCGCCGCGGACGGGCCGCTCTGCGGGAAGTTGAACGAAGCCGGTGTCGAGACGCACGTCCTACCCCTCGCCCCGGAGCTTGTGCAAACGCGGAAGGGAAGTCTCGGTCCCCGCAGTCTTTTGCGGGCGGGCCTGGCCATGCGGGCACTGCTCTACGTCTGGCGCCTCGCGCGCTTCATCTCGCAGCGCCGCATTGATCTGGTGCATACCAATTCGCTCAAGGCCGACCTCATCGGCGGCTTCGCCGCACGGTGCGCTCGCGTCCCGGTCGTCTGGCATATCCGCGATCGCATCGCGGACGATTATTTGCCACCGGCGGTGGTCGCGGTCTTCCGCTGGCTGTTGCGGGTCGTCCCCGACGGCATCATTGCGAATTCCGCAGCCACGCTGGGTACGCTTGGACTCCCAGCCGGGGCCAACGCCCATGTGGTGGCCAGCGGCGTGCTTCACGCGGGAATCGAACCATCGCGGGACACCGCGGCCCGTCTTCGCGCGGAAACTCCGCGGATCGGGATCGTCGGCCGGATCAGTCCCTGGAAGGGACAGCACATTTTCCTGCAGGCCGCGGCAACGGTGCGCAAGCGGTTCCCGGGCGCCCGGTTCCAGATCATTGGCTCGGCGCTTTTCTCGGAGGCGGCCTATGAAACCGAACTGCACGCCCTCGCCGGCTCCCTCGGGTTAAGCGAGATGGTCGAGTTCACCGGTTTTCGTGCGGATGTCCCGCAACTGATCGCGCGGCTCGACATCCTCGCGCATGCCTCGACGACCGGCGAACCGTTTGGCCAGGTCGTGGCCGAGGGGATGGTGGCGGGCAAGCCCGTCGTTGCCACCAATGGCGGGGGCGTGCCCGAGATCATCGAGCATGGCGTCTCTGGCCTGCTCGTTCCGATGGACGACGCGCCGGCCCTGGCAGCGTCGATCATTTGGCTAATGGAAAACCCGGAAAAAGCCCAGGAGATCGCCCAAGCCGGGCGCCAGCGCATCCTCGATCACTTCACGATCGAGCAGACGCTGAGGAAAGTGCAGGGGATCTACGATGATTTATTGCGTCCACCCGAAACAGCGATCGGTGGGCGGCCAGCCTTAGAGGGCGTCTAAAAAGTAGGCAAGGGTCGCGCGAGAGTGCTTTGGGCCGGATGGCAAGGCGCGAGCGACGCGCATCCCCGGCGGCTCGCCCATTACCGACCTTCCGCTATTCCCCTCCGCCACCTCGGCGGGCTGTAAGGAGAGAGCAACGCGGCCAGACGGCCCAAAGCACTCTCGCCTTCGGTGGTGCGGGTTGCCCCCATTGCGCCCTGGGCCTGTCGCTGTCGCTCCAGTTTTGGCTTGGGCGGCGTTGCTCCTCAGTTACAGACCGCCGAGGAGGAGGAGGGGAAAAGTGGGGGACGGCATATGGGCGAGCCGGAGGGTATGCTCCTTCGTCGCGCCTTGCCCAAGCCAAGAATCCGCGCCACGCGACCCTTGCCTACTTTTTAGACGCCCTCTTAAAGCCAGCCTTTGGCAGGTCGGTTCGGTGAGCATTCGGCGACCGCTTCTGCCGGCACGGCGCGATTCGGAAGGGCTTTCTTTTCCCAACACAGGGTTTCCCCAGGTCTCGGATATACGCAGTCGCATCCGACTGATTTGAATAGCGGCTGCTACTCTGTCCCGGTATGAACCTACGGATCGCGATTATGCATGACTGGTTGCCCGTGTACGGCGGAGCCGAGAGGGTGCTGGAGCAAATCATCAACGTCTTTCCAGAGGCCGACCTCTTCAGCATGGTGGACTTTATTCCCCCTGGGCAGCGCGGCTTTTTGCAGAACAAGCCGGTGCGCACGTCGTTCATTCAGAGACTGCCCTTCGCGCGGACGAAGTATCGCAGCTACCTGCCCCTCATGCCGGTCGCTGTGGAGCAATTCGATTTCTCGCCCTACGACCTGATTCTTTCCAGCAGTTACGCCGTGGCCAAAGGGGTCATCACCGGACCGGACCAGTTGCACATCTGCTACTGCCATTCGCCGATTCGCTATGCGTGGGATTTGCAAAACCAGTATCTCGCAGCCGCGGGAATGACCAAAGGCCCGAAAAGCTGGATCAGCCGCTCGATCCTTCACTACCTCCGTTCCTGGGACGCGCAGAGCGCGACTCGGGTCGACAGTTTCCTGGCGAATTCGCGTTTCGTGGCGAGGCGGATCGAAAAGACCTACCGGCGACCGGCCGCGGTGGTGCATCCGCCGGTGGATCTCGCGGCGTTCAGCCTCCAGCCGGAAAAAGAGGGCTACTTTCTCACGGCGTCCCGGATGGTCCCGTACAAGCGAATCGACTTGATCGTGGAAGCCTTCTCAGGCATGCCCGAATACGAGTTGCGGGTGATTGGCGATGGGCCCGACTTTAAAAAGATCAAAGCCCGCGCCGGGACCAACGTGAAGATGCTCGGGTATCAGAGTTCCGCGGCGTTGCAGGAGCAAATGCAGAAGGCGCGCGCCTTTGTCTTCGCCGCGGAGGAGGATTTTGGGATCGCGCCGGTCGAGGCGCAGGCCTGCGGCACGCCGGTGATTGCGTTCGGAAAAGGCGGCGTGACGGAGACCGTCATCGAGGGCGAGACCGGGCTCTTTTTTGCCGAGCAAACTATCGAGGGGTTGCAGGCGGCGATCCGGGAATTTGAGGCGGTGGCGGGCGACTTTAACCCGGTCGTCATTCGCCAAAATGCGCTCCGCTTTTCCGTGGAACGGTTTCGCGACGAGTTCGCCCTGGAGGTCGCCAGGGCCTGGGAACCATTTATTCGCCGGAACGCGGTACCGCCGGCACCGGAGCACGTCAGTTTTGAATCTGGAGGATTCGATGCAGCCGCAACAACTCCACTACGGATTGTACGGGCGGCGTAACGTGCAGCAGAGTGACCGACGCGGTTTCGCGCGGCAGGTGCTTGAAAACGCTCAGCAAGGCGCCAACGCCAGAGCTGTCGAGAAACTCCACGCTGCGGAGGTCGATGGTGACGGATTCGATTCCCGGCTGCCAGAAGTCCCGACATTGGCTCTTAAAGTCGCGCGCGGTGTGCGCGTCGAGCCGGGTCGTTTTCACAACCAGGTGGAGGGTGTGCTCTTTCAATTCTCCTTCAACGATGGCGGCCATCGCTTCCATCATGTCCTGATCGGTCGCCGACGAACATCTAAAAAAAACACCCATGAAGTCACCTGACCCATTTGCAGCGGCGGCCCGGTCGCGCGAGGGGCGCGAACGTGAGGTATTCGAATACTGGAGCAAGGCGGGAACCCCGATGGGCCGCGCCCATATCGCGGTGCGGAGTTGGCGCCGGCGAATCCTCTGGCAGGGCGTGGTTGGTGGATCGCTCCTGCTCAAACGGGTGATCGACCTTGCGGTCGCCTCCTGCGCGCTCCTCGCGCTCTCGCCTGTCCTGGGCCTGACCGCGGTGCTCGTGAAGCTCGAAGACGGAGGCCCGGTCTTCTTCCGCCAGAAACGCGTGGGTTTCCGTGGACGCCTTTTCAGTATGTGGAAATTCCGCTCGATGCGGCGTGACGCCGAAGCGCTCAAAGCCCGGCTGGTGCAACACAATGAAATGGCCGGTGGGGTCATCTTCAAAATGAAAAACGATCCCCGCATCACGCGCGTCGGCAAATGGTTGCGCAAATTCTCGATCGACGAAATGCCGCAACTCTGGAACGTCCTCAAAGGTGAGATGTCCCTGGTCGGCCCGCGTCCGCCGGTGCCGGCGGAAGTCGAAAAATATACCGTCGAAGACCGGCAGCGGCTCCTGGCGGTTCCCGGGCTTACTTGTTTCTGGCAGGTCGCTGGCCGCAGTGAAATTGACTTCGCCGGACAGGTGCGGCTGGACCTCGCCTATATTCGCGCCGAGAGCTTCTCCCTGGATTTGAAACTCCTCCTGCTGACCATCCCGGCCGTCCTCCTGGGCAGAGGTGCTTATTGAATGATGGCCGCTTCCCCACTCGAAACTGCGGTCGATCCCTCCGCACCCGCCGCGCCAAAAAGATGGAAACTGCTCGCCCCGGACTGGGCGGCGCTGGATACGGTCTGGCACAGCGATGTCCCCTTCGTGCTCTGGCCCATCGGCGATCAGCCGCTGCTCGCGCATTGGATGGACGAAGCGGTGCGCAGCGACATCGAGCTCGTGGAATTGTATGTCGCCGATCGCCCCGCCGAAGTTCGCGCGTGGCTCGAGGAGGGCGCTTATTGGTCGCGACGGATCCGCTTGATTCCGATCCGTGCGGAGGAGCAAGCGCCGGAGGATGTCGTGCGCACCGATCATCTGCCCGGTCTGCCGGCGCCGCTTCTTCCGGACCGTGCCGCCGCCCTGCCCGGGTATTGGTTTGAACTGCAAAAGCAATGGCTCGGCCATCGCTCGCTGGAGGCGGTCACGGTCGATCGGCTCCATCCCTCCGGAGGTTGGATCGGGCCTCAAGCGAGAATCCACGCCACCGCACGCCTCACCGCGCCGTTTTGGATCGGGCGGCGCGCGCGCATCGGTCCCGGTTGCGAGGTTGGGCCAAATGCGCTCATTGCCGAGGGTGCAATCCTGGACCGCAATGTCACCGTCGAGCAGGCCTGCGTGCTGCCGCGGACCTATCTCGGGCGAAATACGGGGCTCTATCAGGCCGCCGCAGCCGGTAGTGTCCTCCTGGATCTCCGCCGGGGTTGCCGGGTCGATATCGCGGAGCCGTTCATCCTGGGGCCGGTCGCCGCTCTCGCGCGGCCGCGTTTCATCTCGCGCGTCCTGGCGCTCCTGTGCTGGCTGCTGTTTTGCCCTTTCGTGCGTCTCTTCTCGCGAGATGGCTGCGAGGGCCGCGATATCCGTTGTCGCGGGGGAGAAGCGATCGCTCTCTGCACGGGCCGCACCGGTCCGCTCTGGTTTCGCCGTGTTCCGTGGCTCCGACACATCGCCGCCGGACGACTGTGCTGGATCGGAATCCTGCCGCGCGGGATCAACGAGCTGGCGCAAGTGCCGGAAGAGAGCGCCCGCGCCTTGCAAAACGCTCCGGCTGGGCTGTTCTCGCTGGCAGATCTTCACGGATGCCACGACCCAGCCGATCCCGAAGAATGGATTCACGCGACGTACCAGGCATCTGCCGCTGGTGCTAATGCGGGATCCGTTGTATTTCGCAACTTGTGGAAAATCGCGTGGTCATAGAAAACCAATTCATCGCTGGACTGACCTACCGCGAATCTGCGCAATGCGCGTTGCCCGCCGACCTGGCACTCGTGCCGGAAGTCGCCGGCAAAGTGCGTACCTATTGCCTGCAACGCGGCTTGGATCCCGAGACTTGGGCGTCGCTGGAACTGGCCTTGGTCGAAGGTTTGAACAACGCGATTGAGCACGGCTGCCGCGGTCTGCGGGAGGCAAACATCCAAGTCCGCTGGAATTGGACCGACGAACTGCTCGAAATAGAAATTCTCGATCCGGGCCAGTACCGTCCGCCATCGATCCCGGCTCGCCTGCCCGATCCGCTCGCGGAGGGGGGACGCGGATTGTATGTCATGTCCGCGCTGATGGACGGCGTGAGCCACCGCAGCCACGAGGGAAATCATCTGCTTGTTCTGCGCAAGAAGCTCGGTCCGCCCAGGCCGGCGGACGAGGACCGCGAAACCGCGCTTGATGGGATGACCGGCGAACTGAGCAACAGTTATGAAACGATCGCGGCGCTGTTTCATTTCTGCGAAGAACTGGCCACCGCGCGATCGTACGATGAATTCGTCCAACAGGTGCTGCGGCGCTTGTTCAAGCTGGTTCGCGGCGACGAAGCCTGGCTGCGAATCGCCGCTCTCGGAGGTGGCTTGAAATTGGCGGGCGAAGGGCGCGCACCGCGCCATGCGAGCATGCCTGAATCGCTGGGGCCGGAGGACGACGTGGTCGAGACACAGGTCTTTCGCGAGGCGCAACAGCAGACCATCGAAGATTGCTCCGAATTGAAACCGGGCGATCCGCTCAGGCGCGAATCCGGCTGCGCCTTTGTCTGCCCGATCTTGTTCCGTCACACCACCAGCGGCGTCCTCTCGGTGCTGCGCGAGCAGACCAGTCCCTATTTCACGGCGGGAGAAACCCGGCTCGTCAGTGCCGTCGCCGATTTTTTGGGCATTGCGCGGACGATCGCCCTCTCGCAGGACCACCGCCTGGCGCAACTCCAGACCGAGCGTGAACTGGAGATTGCCGCCGAGATTCAGCACCTCCTTCTCCCGAAAGCCCATCCCGAGACCGGCCGATCCCGCGTTTTCGGCCTTTCGCAGATGGCCCGCGAGGTGGGCGGCGATTATTTCGACTTCCTGCCCATTGGGGACAAGGCCGTGCTGCTCGTCGTTGCCGATGTCATGGGCAAGGGGGTGCCCGCCGCGCTGCTGGCCACGATTCTGCGCACCACCATTCGCGCACATTCCGACCTCGCCGAGGATCCAGGCCGCTTGCTCACCCTCGTCAATCGCCAACTCAGTGTCGACCTGAACAACCTCGATATGTTCATCACCGTGCAAATCGCCTTCCTTTCCGACGAGACCGACGAGCTGATTTTTGCGAGCGCCGGTCATTGTCCGCTCCTCATCTTTCCGCAGGGCGCGGTGGCGGCCAGCCAGCGTCGCGGTGGGGGCATCCCGATTGGCATCCTGAACGATGTCGAATATGAATCGATGCGCGAGCCCATTGCCCCCGGTGACCGTTTCATTTTTTTGAGCGATGGGATTTACGAAGTGCAATCGGCGGCTGGCGTGATCCTTGGGCTCGATGCGCTCGCCCGGCAAATACCGGCTCTCTGCACCGGTGATCCGCGGAGCGATTGCCGTCGTTTACTCGATTATGTGGACGCCTATTCGGCCGGTACGCCCGCCGCCGATGACCGGACCGTCCTGGTCGCGCAGCGTCATTGAATGATCTCGCCCCCAACCACCATCCTCGTCGCCGACGATCAGAAGCATATGCTCGTGCTGCTGGAGGCCAGTCTCGCGCCACTCAACTGCCGAATGCTGGCGGCGAGCAGTGGTGAAGAAGTCCTGGTTCAAGCGGCCTCGACTCCGATCGATCTATTGTTGATCGACTTTGAAATGGCGGGCCTGACCGGTGTCCAGACCGTGCGCCAGCTCAAGGAGAACCCTCGGCACGCGGATCTGCCGATCATCATGATCACAGCCCGCGGACAGAGCCGCATCCGGGTCGAGGCCATGCTCGCGGGCGTGACACTGGTCATCCTGAAACCATTTAGTCCGGTGGAACTGCTGGAAGCCGTCCGGCGGCTTTTGAAGCAGACATCCTGAATACGCAGAAACGGCCGGCGCGCGCGAATCGGGAGTGTCGCGAAGCGAGGTACGTTTCCCGAGAGCATTCATGATTTGCGGGGCCCGGCAGCTTACAAGGGCGTCTTCTAGTATGGCGAAACGTATTTGGCGCCGCCCACGATGCGATACGAGAACCCAACGCCGCTCCAATCGTCCGCGACCTTCCTGGGATCGTATCCGGGAACGAAGTGCAGGACCACGTTGGGATTGAGATCCAAAGCATGGCTGGGGTATTGCAAAACATCCGGTCCGTTATCGATGAGGATGCAGGCAACGGCGGTTGGCTCTCCGTCCGCTTCGCGCCAGACTTTCACCGTGGTGAGCCACGGGATGTGCGGCCCGCCAAAAGCCAGCGGCGAGTTCCGGGTGGCCGCCTCGGTGCTGCGGATGGGAAGAGCCACGCCCATGGGATAGGCGTCGGCGGTCGGGAAGCCGTCGTTCATGACGCCGCTCTCGGTCTGGCCATCATCCCCGGAATCAAACTCTCCGCCGAAACAGGTCGCGAGGATGTTGCGGACCACGAGATCATCCGCATCGACCTGGACGACCCAGGGAATTCCGGCGCGCTGGAGAATAGTACCCGTGGGCGGATTTGAGGCAGACGCGCCGGACCCGGACGCACTGGATGCGGACGACGAAGAACTCGAAGGAGCCGGCGGGCCAACCTTGGGTGACGCGCCAAAAACCGCGACGACCGTATAGTTTCCGTCCGCTTGCCGCGTGGATGTGACCACGCCCCCGTCCTCCTCCATCCCCTGGATCACTTCCTGGAGGTCCGCGCTCGGAATATCCGCCAGCGTTTTTGTTCCTGTCGGCATAAATTCCAGCGCTCTTTTATGGAAGCAAATCGGAGACGGCTTGTTGGCGTTGAACGGCGTAAACGTCGCCGCGCACAAACATCTCGACCGCTTCGTCTTTAAGGCCATGCGCATTCATCCAGCTCCGGAGCTTCGCGAGGCCCGCTGCGGTGGAGACCAATTTCTGCAGTGCATCACCGGAGGCATCCTTGGTGAAGCGAGCCGTCGAATTCTTTCCTCCCTGGTCCCTGGAAGGCGAGGCGGACGGTGGAGAAGGCCTCGGCGTTGGGGTTGAGGTTGGATGGGCCTCCACGGTCGGACGAGCGCTGGAACATCCGCAGATGAGCAACGCCGTCCACGAAGCCAGGATCCACCGGGCGCGATGGATCTTTTTTCGGGGACGATGGGCGCAATCTCGCGCGGATGAAATCGGCGCCATGAGGGGCGGGCAGGAGATTTGGCCCGCCTACCGGCCGTCGTCGGGATTGCTCCCCGACTTGCCGCTGAAGAAATTCTCGAGCTGGTGCTCGCGCTTTTCCATGTGTTTGGTAATGCGGTGAAAGAAATCCGGCAGGGTCCCTTTGGAGTACTGACCATCGTCGCCAGGCCGGGGATAGGGCGGAGGCGGCGGACCGTGACCGTCGACATAGGCGTGATCATCGCCGGATCGATGGGCATCGAAGTCGCGGTGCAGCACCGCGCCGCTGTCGGCGGCAATCTCGACGGTTCCATTGCGGCCGGTCTTACCGTCGGACAAATCCACCTGCCAGACGGGGACACCGCCGCCGGTGCCGCTCTTCAAAACATACTCGATATGATCGAAGGGCAGGTTTCCTTTCTGCGCTTCCTGGTTGGCAATGGTGAAGGCGCCTTCGGAATCGAGGTTGAGCTGGTTGAAGTTCATCGCGCCACCAGCCCCGTGCGCCGTGGGGGTGCGCTCGCTGACAATCTTGCCATGCTCGATCTCAACTTCGCGCACGCCGGCGCGGGCGTGCGGGTCATCGATGATGATCTTCCACAGCGTAGGCTGGGGCGAACCGCCGTGCCCGCGCATTTCGACGACGTGGTTGAGGACATCCTCGCCGTCGCGTTTGCCAAGCACGCGCAGGGCGCTGTAGGCCGTGTCCGCGGCTTGCGCCGCGCCCAGTGGAAGTAAAACGAGCCCAAGGAGAAAAGCTGCTTTCATTCGGCACATCAATAAACGGAGCGTAACTTTTTTCCAGTGCGAATGCGTACGAGGCGGCTTCGCGGCAATTGCCCCCGTTTGCGCCATCGCCGCCTCTCCCGCGACCGCGGGATTCGGCTTGAGAGTGTTTCGCGGGCCCGATTTCACATTCCTGGACGGGATTTGCTCTTCCTTCGGAGCCCGTTCTCGTCCATTAGTCAGGTGCGATGCCGCTTTCCCCAGTCTCGCTCGAGCGCCAGTTGAATCTCTACAAGGGCTTGGTCGAGGTCAGCGCCTTGATCAACGCAATCACTGAGTCGCGCGAACTGCTTCCCGCCATTCTCGAGGTGGCGCGGCGCGTGATGGAAGTGGACGCCGCCTCGCTCTTCCTGCTCAACGCCGGCGGCGAACTCGAACTCACCTGCGCCCGCGGCGGGGCGACCGCTTCCTTCAATGCCGACACACCGGAGACGCGGATCATCGTTCCTCGCGGCCGCGGCATCGCCGGCTGGGTGCTCGAACACGGCGAGGCGCTGCTCGTGCCGGATGCCTATTCGGATCCGCGCTTTTTCGCCGATGCGGACAAGAAGACCGGATTCCGCACCCGGTCGATCCTGTGTGTGCCGCTGCAGCGAAATGGCAAGGAGATCGGGGTGCTCCAGGTGCTCAACCCCGTCGGGCGCGAGGCTTTCGACGAAACGGACCTGGAGGCCTTTCGCGCCTACGGCAATCTCGCCGCCACCGCCATCGATAAGCTGCGGACGATTGAACGGCAGCGGGAGCAACAGCGCGTGGCGCAGGAATTTGCCTTCGCGCGGGAAATCCAGGCCAGCTTCCTGCCGCAGTCGCTGCCGAACCTGGCGCACGTGCACTTCGCCGCCACCTATCGTCCGGCGTTGAACGTGGGCGGCGACTTTTACGATGTGATCGAACTGGGGCCCGACGAGATTTATTTCGTCGTGGGCGATGTCTCGGGCAAGGGCATGCCCGCCGCCCTGCTCATGGCCCAGGCACTGAGCATCCTGCGCTTGATCGTCAAGCCGGGGCTCTCGCCAGTCTCGGCCATGGCCCGCTGGAACGCGATGTTGAGCGGACACACCATCCGCGGAATGTTCATTACGGCCATGCTTGGCCGGCTCTCGCTGGCCACCCGGCAGGTCGAGTTGTGCAGCGCCGGCCATTGCCATCCCTTCCGGACCACCGCCGAGGGCCAGGTCGAACAGATCAAAGTCGCCGGTTCGCCGCCACTCGGGTTGCTGCCGGAATTGCCCGGCCGCTCCCACACCTTGAAACTCGAGCCCGATGACTGGCTGGTGCTCTACACCGACGGCCTGATCGAATCCTTCAACCGCGACGATGTGCCGCTCGATGTCGCGGGCGTCGAGCAATTGCTCCGCCGGAGGTTCGCGGGCGCCGCCGATGTGATTGACGCCCTCAATCGTGGCGAACTAAACCATCGGCAGGAAGCCGAACCGCACGACGACCTGACCATCCTCGTCCTTGGTTTTCAATGAAGCGCGAAATCGAATTTGCCAGCCATCCTGCCAATCTTTCGCTGGTGCGCGACTTTATCCGGCAGTTCCTCAAACCGTTTCCCATTCCCGAAGCGGAGAAGGATCTGGTCGTCCTCGGGCTCGACGAAGCCTGTACCAATGTCATCCGCTACGCCTATCATCATGAGCCGAATCAGCTCATCTGCCTGGTCTGTGAGGAAATCGAGTTGGGCGTACGCTTTCGTTTGCGCGACTTCGGCACACAATGCGACCCCACCAAGCTCCAGGGGCGTCCGCTCGACCTCGTGCAGCCCGGGGGGCTCGGGATTCACTTGATCCGCCGCGCCTTCAATCAGATCGATTACAATCTCAAAAAGGAAGGCACCGAACTCGTCCTTGAAAAGCACATCCCTCCGCAAAAGGGACCGCGCAGTTAGAGCCCTTCTACCCCGGGATTTGTTGGCACTGAGGAAGGTTTTTGAATCGGTTTCCCCTTTGTCGTATCTTTGGCAAACCCTGCTTCTTTGACCGTCTCTGAGGCGAAGCCTCGCTAGTTCTTGTCCACTTTCTCCGAGACCGCCTCAGTCTCCCGCTCGACAGACAACGGCGTGCGCCAGCCACATTGCCGGCAGCGCCACGGCCGCAACCTGTGGCCGATGTAAATCGAGATCCAGCTGACGAGCCATATTCCGACCGTGACGATGGACAGGAAAAAATGGACGCCGTGGTGAATCTCGCTCTTCTCGAACAATTGATGATGGCCGCATCTCGGGCAAAATCCGCGGATCCTGTCGCTTCGCATAACCGTTGGCCTGCATTATGCCATCGCCGCAGCCACCTGCCTACCACGGTTTTAAAAAATCCAACTTACGGCGCGATGAGCCCGTTGCGAATCGCGTAGCGCACCAGATCCGCGACCGAGTCCAATCCCAGCTTGGACATGATCCGTGCCCGATGCGTCTCGGCGGTTTTCACGCTGATATTGAGCACTTTGCCGACGTCCCGGTTCTTGCGGCCCTCGACCAGCAACTGGAGAATCTCGCGCTCTCGCGGCGTCAATTGCGACTGCGACCGCGGCCGGCGCCGCCGGCTCACTCCATCGAATTCCGCCGCATAGATCATGGCCGCCAAACGGGAGGTGAAGAAAATCTCCCCGCGCAGCAGGGCCTCAATCCCCGCGATCAAATCGCGCCCGGCGTCCGTCTTGAGGATATAGCCACGCGCGCCGGCGGCGAAGGATTCGCGGATGAATTGTTCGGTCTCGTGCATCGTCAGCATGAGGACGCGGCTGCGCGGGTTGTGGGCCACAATCCGGCGCGCGGCTTCCAGGCCATTGAGTTCCGGCATGCTCAAATCCAGGATGACCAGGTCCGGATTGAGTTCTTCGGCGAGGCGCGCGGCGGTCCGCCCATCCGCGGCCTCGGCGCAGACCTTCCAGTCCGTGCGCATCTCCACCAGGGTGCGCAGGCCCCGCCGGACGATTTCATGGTCGTCGGCCAATAGAATTCGGGTCTTGATGTCAGTGTTCATAAGCGGGGGATGTGGGCACAAAGCGTGGAACCATCGGGATGAAAACTGAAGGTCAACGTTCCACCGACCTGGGCAAGACGTTCGCGCATGCCGGCAATGCCCACCCCAGGTGGCGAACTTTCTTCGGGCGCCACTCCCCCACCCGCGTCCCGGACCTCGAGCTTGATCTCACCGAATGGTTGCTCGAGGTGAATTTCGGCCGACGGGCTTTTCGTGTGGCGATGAACGTTGGCGAGGCTCTCCTGGACCACCCGGAAGAGCGTCAATTCCACAAGTTCATCGAGCCGCGGAAAGCCGGGAGCCACGAGCAGTTTCACGGCGATGCCGCTGCGCCGGGCAAAGCCATCGACCAGCCAATGCAAAGCCGGGCCCAGACCGCATTCCTCCAGCATGGGCGGGTGGAGCAGGTAGGCATGCGTCCGCAGTTCGCGCCCCACTCCATCCGCCAGCGTCAGGCTGTCGGCCAGCAGGCTGGCACGCTTTTCTTCGGTCAATTGGTCACCGTGCTGGCTCAGGAGTGAAAGGTTCACCGATAGCGCCGCCAATGATTGCGCCGTGGAATCGTGCAAATCCCGCGCGAGCCGCCGGCGCTCTTCGTCCTGCACCCGCAATAATCGCCCCGAAACCTGGCGCAATCGGCGTTCGGCCTCTTTCTGTTCCCGCATGTCGCGCAGGATCGCGCATGTCCCCGTGACGATGCCGCTCGGGTCCTCGAGCGGAAAGATCGACATCGCCACGTCGATGAGTGCTTCATTGTTGGCCACCCGCACGGTCTCAAAATGGTCGATCCGCTCTCCCCGGCTCACCCGCTGCTTGATCGCTTTGGCTTCCTCCCACCGGTCCGCGGGGGTAATATCCTGGGTCGTCCGCCCGATCATGTATTCGGCCAGATAACCGAAAATCTGCTCGGCTGCGTGATTCCAACTGACGATTCTACCCGAGAGATCCGAACTGATGATGGCATCTGCCGAGGAGGCCACAATCAGCGCCATCTGTTCCCATTCGATCATTTGCCCGCGAACACGGGTCTCGAGTTCCACGCGACAGCGCTGCACTTCCTCGCGCATGCGGCGCACTTCGGTAATCTCGGTGGCGGTGCCGAGGTAACCGACCAGCCGCCCCTGGCTATCGCGCAACTCCATCGCCTGGCAGCAGACCCAGATCTCGCCCCCGGATTTCGGCAAATATCGAAATTCCAAGCTCAAAGGCACGCCGTACTCGCGCATGCGCAGCCAACTTTCCCGTGCGACTGGCGCATCGTCGGGATGAACAAACTCAGCCCACTCGCGGCCCACCACCGCCTCGGGCGCGTATCCGATCATCTGGCGCCAACGCATATTGGCAAAGATAAACCGACCGCCGGTATCGGCCTGGAAAATGCCGATCGGCGAAAGGTCCGCGAGATAGCGCAACAATTCATTTTCCGTGCTCGTGGAGACACTTCCGGCGTCACGGGTTCGCGTGGCCGCGATCCTCGTTTGGGCGAGTTTCTCGGTCCCAATTTCCATACCGCGCATCGTTACTTATAAGCGCTATTTTGACAATACCATTCGTAAGTTTTCCGGATGCCGTCGCGCAGAGTGATTTTCGGGCTCCAGCCAATCTGCGTTAAACGACTGGTATCCAGTAGCTTGCGCGGTGTCCCGTCCGGCTTCGTCGCGTCGAAGACCAAGTCCCCGCGAAACCCCACGATCTCACAAATCAATTCGACAAGCTCACGAATGGTCACGTCGGACCCAAAGCCGACGTTCACAATTTCAGGTTCTTGATAGTTCTCGAGCAAAAATCGGCAGGCGCCCGCGAGATCCTCGACGTGCAGGAACTCCCGGCGCGGCGTGCCCGTGCCCCAGACCGGCACGGTCGTGTCTCCGCGCTCCCGAGCTTCGTGGACTTTCCGCAGCAGCGCCGGCAGCACATGCGAGGTATTGAGATCGAAGTTGTCACCGGGACCATAGAGGTTGGTTGGCATCGCGCTGATGAAATTGCGCCCATACTCGCGCGCATAAGCCTGGCAAAGCTTGATGCCGGCAATCTTCGCGACCGCATACGGTTCGTTTGTCGGCTCCAGTTCTCCGGTCAGCAAGGCGCTTTCCGGAATCGGTTGCGGAGCAAATTTCGGGTAGATGCAGGAACTGCCGAGAAAGAGCAGTTTCTCCGCTCCAAAGTCATGCGCCGCCTCGATGAGATTATTCTGGATGGTCAGATTCTCGATCAGAAACTCGACCGGAAAATCATGGTTTGCCTTGATGCCGCCGACTTTGGCCGCGGCCACGACGACCACCTGCGGCCGCTGCTCCGCAAAAAATACCCGCACGCTGTCGCGCTGCCGCAGGTCGACTTCCGCCCGGGTGCGCGCGAGCAGATTGACGTAGCCCGCCTGCTGCAATTCCCGATAAATGGCCCCCCCCGCGAGCCCGCGGTGTCCGGCAACGAATATGGAATCAGTTTTCTTCAAGCGGCGAAGGCTAGCACAGCAGTCAATTCAGCATTTTCAAATTCGTTGAACAAGGCATCTTCCCGCCCGTCATGCGCGCTTTGCTCCTTGTTCTCGACAGCGTCGGCTGCGGTCAGGCGCCCGACGCCGCGGCCTACGGTGACGCGGGCGCCAACACGCTGGGCCACATCTTCGCCGCCCATCCGGAACTGGACCTGCCGGCGCTTTTCTCGCTCGGTTTGTGGAAAATCCTCACCACCGACGTCTTTCACGCCCGCTCGCGCGGCACCATCGCCAGCTTTGGCCGCATGCGCGAACGCTCCGCCGGCAAGGATAGCATCACCGGACATTGGGAGATCGCCGGCGTTGTCCTCGACGAGCCTTTCGCCACCTTCCAGAAATTTCCGCCCGAACTCGTGGACGCGATCCAACGCCACGCCCGGGTCGAGTTCCTCGGCAACCGCCTGGCCAGCGGCGCCGCCATCATCGAGGAACTCGGTCCGGAGCATCTCCAGAGCAAAAGACCGATCCTCTACACTTCCGCGGATTCCGTGCTCCAGATCGCCGCCCACGAGAGCGTCATCCCGCGACGCCGGCTCTACGAAATCTGTCGCATCGCCCGCCGACACGCCGACACCTGGCGCATTGGCCGCGTGATCGCCCGTCCATTCATCGGCGAAGCGGGTCGTTTTCAACGCTCCGACGGCCGGCACGATTTCGGCATGGTACCGCCGCCCACGATTCTCAATGCGATCGCGGAAACCGGGCAGCGCGTCGAAGGCGTTGGAAAGGTGAACGATCTATTCGGCGGCAGCGGTATCACCCATTCCACACCGACCGCCTCCAATGCCGACGGGATGGCCGCCATCGACCGCCTCTGGGCCGACGGAAGCGACGGTCTCATTTTCGCCAACCTGATTGATTTCGACACGCTCTACGGGCACCGCCGGGACACCGCCGGCTATGCGGAAGCCCTGCGCCAGTTGGATCGCTGGCTCACAAGTTTTCTGCCGCGGTGCGAAGAAGAGGATCTCGTCATCATCACCGCCGATCACGGAAACGATCCGACATGGAATGGCGCCAACCACATGCGGGAGGAAGTGCCCCTGATGGTCTTCCACGGCGGCCTGAGCCTCGCCCTCGGCACGCGGTCGACCTTCGCCGATGTCGCTGCGACACTCGCCGCGTTCTTTCGGCTTCGGCATAAATGGATCTGCGGCGAGTCCTGCATCACGCTCCAACAGCGCCACGCGCGCACCTACTTCCACCGCGCGTAAGAGGCCGTCTTCTAAGAATGCTTTCCCTCTGCCCCGGGTGCGTGTTGATTGACCTTCCTGTCATGCCCAAAATAACCAAGGCCCCTTTGAAGAAAAAGGTAACCGCACCCATTCCGGACAGAATGAAGAACGGCGCCCCCTTGTTTGACCCCATCGAAGACGTCGTCAAGGACATCCGCGCCGGGCGCATGGTCATCGTGACCGACGACGCCGACCGCGAAAACGAAGGCGATCTGGTGATGGCGGCGGAGAAAATTACGCCCGATGCGGTCAACTTCATGGCCACCCATGGCCGCGGCTTGATCTGCGCGCCGGTCACCGAAGAGCGTGCCGAGCAACTTGGCCTCCAGCGCATGGTGCTGGAAAACCGCGAAAGCTACCGCACGGACTTTACCGTCTCGGTGGACGCCGCCAGGGGCGTGACGACCGGCATCAGCGCCCACGACCGCGCGCGCACCATCCAGATCCTCGTCGATCCGAAAGCCACGCCCCAGGATCTTGTTCAGCCCGGGCATGTCTTCCCGCTGCGGGCCAAACCCGGCGGCGTGCTCCGGCGTGCCGGCCACACCGAGGCCACCGTCGATCTCGCCCGGATCGCGGGGCTCCAGCCGGCGGGCGTCCTGTGCGAGATTCTCAATGCCGACGGCACCATGGCGCGGTTGCCCCAGCTCTTGAAATTCCGCAAGAAGCATCGATTGAAGATGTGCTCCATCGAGGACTTGATCGTCTACCGCCGCAACCGCGAAAAACTCATCGAACGCGAGCAGGTCATCAAGCTCCCCACCGGCTACGGCGATTTCGACCTGCACATGTATCGGTCGATCCTCGACGGCGTGCACCATCTCGCGCTGGTCAAGGGCGCGATCTCGCCCAAGAAAATCACCCTGGTTCGCGTCCACAGCGAATGCCTCACCGGCGACGTGTTCGGCTCGATGCGTTGCGATTGCGGCAATCAATTGCACGCGGCTCTCCAGCAAATCCAGGCGGCGGGCCATGGCGTGCTCCTCTACATGCGCCAGGAAGGCCGCGGCATCGGTCTGCCCGCCAAAATTCACGCCTACAAACTTCAGGAGCAAGGCCTCGACACGGTGGAAGCGAACCTTAAGCTCGGCTTCCCGGCGGAGCTGCGCGACTACGGCCTCGGCGCGCAGATCCTCTCCGATCTCGGCGTGCGCAAAATGCGGTTCCTCACCAACAATCCGAAGAAAGTGATCGGCCTGGAAGGCTACGGCCTCAAGATCGTCGAAGTCGTCCCCATCAAGTCGCCGGTCAACCGGCACAACGCCAAATACCTCGAGACCAAGAAGCTGAAGATGGGGCACCTGCTTTAATCGGCCTTTCCCTTGCGCCGCACGCGGGCGGCACTAACATCCACCTCTCTCATGTCCACCGGCATCCCATCCCGACCGCGCCAGATTGGCCTGCGACGTACCTTCGCCATTGTCGCCAGCCAGTACAACAGCGAGTTTGTGAACGGACTCGTGGACCATGCCCGGCGCGAACTGGAGGCCATTTCGAACACGTTCAATGTCGTCACCTACGAAGTGCCTGGCGCCTTCGAAATTCCCTTGGTCGCACAGGAGGTCGCCTCGCGCGGCGGCGTGGATGCGCTCATCGCCCTGGGAGTGATCATCGAGGGCGAAACCCAGCACGCCGCGCTGATTGCCAGATCCGTCACGGACGCGTTGCAACAAGTCGGCCTCGCCCAGCGCGTGCCCGTCATCCACGAAGTGCTCCTGGTCAAAAACGAAGCGCAGGCGCGGGCCCGCTGTCTCGACGAGGAAATCAATCGCGGCACCGAGGCGGCGCGCACCGCTGCCCGGATGGTCCAAACCATGAGCAACCTGCGCAGCTCACGTTGACCTTCCCATGGGCAAAAGACGCGAAGGCCGCGAAGCCGCGGTCCAATACCTCTTCCAGATCGATCTCAACGGCGAGAAACAGCCGGGGGATGCCGAAATCTTTTGGGCGCTGCGTTCCGGGCCCGGCAAGGCGCCCGTCCCGCCCAAGACCCGCGCCTTCACCGAGCAACTCGTGCACGGCGTCATGACCCACCAGGAGGAAATCGATGGCTGGATCAAAAAGTTCACCGCCAATTATGAACTGAATCGTCTTGCCGCTGTGGATCGCAATATCCTGCGCGTGGCCATCTACGAAATGCTCCATGCGCTCGATGTCGCGCCCGTGGTCATCATCAACGAGGCCATCGAGATCGCCAAGAAGTTCGGCACCGAAAAGTCCGGCGGTTTCGTCAACGGCATCCTCGACCGCATCAAACAGGAACTGGGCCGGCCCGCCCGCGAACCGGTTTCGCCCGCGAATCCGTAGCCCGCGATGGCGTTCGGATTCTTCAAATCGCTGGTCCAGAAATTCACCGGCCGGCCGGTGGATTGGGATGAACTCGAGGAGAGCCTCATCCGCGCGGATCTCGGCGTCCCGATGACCACGCGCATCCTCGGGGCGCTCCAGGCCGGAGCGGATAAAATGACCGCGGAAAGCGTCGTCGCCGTCGCCCGCGGGGAGATCCTCAAGGTCCTGCCGCGCGATACCGTCACCTTGCGCCCGCTCGCTTCGAAAACCAAGGTCGTCCTGGTCGTCGGCGTGAACGGCACTGGCAAGACCACCTCGACGGCAAAGCTGGCCCATTTCCTCCAGCGCAAAGGCCACAGCGTCATGCTCGCCGCGGCCGATACCTTCCGCGCCGCGGCCATCGAACAACTCAGCATCTGGGCGGACCGGTTGGGAATCGAGATCGTCAAGGGCCAGTACCACGCCGACCCGGCGGCCCTTTGCTACGAGGCCTACCAGGCCGCTGATCGCAAAAACGTGGAATTCCTCATCTGCGATACCGCCGGCCGTCTGCACACGAAAGCAAATCTCATGGGAGAACTGGCCAAGGTGAAGCGCGTGCTGGCCAAAGCCGACGCGCAGGCGCCGCACGAAACGCTCCTTGTCGTCGACGCCATGACGGGTGGCAACGCGCTCCAGCAGGCCCGCGAGTTTCACGCCGCGACCGGCCTCACCGGAGTCATTGTCACCAAGCTCGACGGCAGCGGCAAGGGCGGTTGCGTCATTGCCATCCAAAACGAACTCGGCATCCCCACGCGCTTTATCGGCACCGGCGAAAAAATCGACGACTTCACCTTCTTCGAAAGCCGCGACTTCGTCGAAAAAATGCTCTGATTCGGAAGTTAATAGTTGAGAGTTGAGAGTTGATAGCCATCGCCATTGGGGCGCGACGGTTGACCAACCGAGGGCGTTTTTGGAGCGGCGATCGTTTGCCAGGCGACCCCGCAGGCCGAAGACCGACTATCAACCATCAACTATCAACTACCAACCAACAAAATGCCCACCTGGAATCCCGAGCAATACCTGAAATTTGACGACGAACGTACTCGGCCCTGCCGCGATCTGGTCGCCCGCATCGCTCTGGATCATCCCCGCCGCATCGTCGATCTCGGCTGCGGCCCTGGCAATAGCACTGCCGTCCTGGCTCAACGCTGGCCCGACGCGATCCTCACCGGCGTCGATCGATCCGCCGAGATGATCTGCGCCGCGCGCCATAAATCCCCGCACCTCCAATGGGAAGAATCCGATATTTCCACCTGGACCGCCTGCGAACCGTTCGACCTCGTCTTCTCCAACGCCGCCTTGCAATGGGTACCCGATCACCACCTCACCGTGCCGCGTCTTTTCGGGATGGTTGGGCCCGGCGGGGCGCTGGCCTGGCAAGTCCCGGCCAACCTCGACGCGCCCGCCCATCACCTCATGCGCGAACTCGCCGCATCACCGCCCTGGCGGGGACATTTTGGCGAAACTGTCCGTGAATGGTTCGTCCACCCGCCTCACTTCTACTACGACTTGCTCGCCCCATGGGCGGCCCACGTCGACCTCTGGATGACCGAGTACTTTCATATCGTGGAGAGTCCGGCTGCCATCGTGGAGTGGTACCAGGGAACCGGCCTGCGCCCATTTCTCGACCGGCTCGAGTTACCAGGGTGATTAATTACTTGACTAAGTAAGGTTGCTGGCGTAGCGTTCGCCATGAACATCGAAACCCTTCCCGCAACATTGCAAGAGGCGATGACGTATTTTGCCGATAAGGCGAACGCGATGGCGTTCTTGAAAACGCTTCACTGGCCTGACGGCGTAGTGAAATGCCTCAAGTGCGGCTCTGACAACGTGCTGTTCATGCCCAGCGTCACGCGGTGGAATTGCCGCGCTTGCCGTAAGCAGTTCAGCGCGAAAAATTGCACGATCTTTGAGGACTCGCCCCTTGGGCTCAACAAATGGCTTCCCGCGCTTTGGCTGATCGTGAACGCCAAGAACGGGATTAGCTCTTGCGAAGTGGCGCGCGCACTGGCCGTGACTCAGAAAACCGGCTGGTTCATGCTCCAACGCATCCGGTTGGCCATGCAGAACGGCACGCTGGTCAAGCTGGGCGGGACGGTGGAAGTCGACGAGACGTTTATCGGCGGTCGTGCGCGGAAGATGAACGCCAAGCAAAAGGCGCGGCGGAACATCAAGACCAGCACCAAGCATCTCTCGCCCGTGCAAGGACTGTTGGAGCGCGGGAAGGACGGCAAAGCCTCGCGGATCATCCTCAAGCACACGGAGAACATCAACAAGGCCGCGCTCGATGGCAACGTCCGGCGCTACGTGCTCAAGGGCTCGACGGTGAACACCGACCAGACTTTTGCCTACGACGAGATTGACGACGAATACACGCGCGAAGTGATCAACCACGCGGAAGCCTACGCCAAGGGGAAGGTTCACGTGAACGGGCTGGAAAATTCTGGTCCTTGCTCAAGCGGACGCTTCGCGGGACGTATGTTTCCGTGGAGCCCTTCCACCTCTTCCGCTACTTGGATGAGCAAGCTTTTCGATTCAACGAGCGCAAGGACAAGGACGGCGACAGGGGGCGTTTTCTCAAGGTCATGGCTGGCATCATCGGCAAGCGGCTGACATGGGCCAAGCTGACCGCAGAGAACGACGAGCTTCCGGCAGGGGCGAGCGTTTAAGCGCGGCCCCGCTCGCAAGGCGAAGCGCAAGTGCCTTTTGCGGCTCGCCAACGCCCTAAAATTCGCCAAGGCTGGAAATAAAAAATGAACGAGTTTGTACACGCTACAGATGAACAGTTAGAGCAGGCCCTGCTCCTTGCTAGCGTCACCAGCCAAAATTGGCACGGAGTCAACGCCGAGATCCAACGCAGGCTTCTCTCCGGGGAAGCAACATGGAGAGCCCTTCAAGCTGCGGTCAATGAGCTTGTACGCAGCGCCCCGCAGGATCACGATATTCTCCTTCAAGTATGTGATATCGCCGTTCTTGAAGCTCAATTCATCAAACCTCACACCTTTATTTTTAAGGGCATCGACCAAAACGGCCATCGCACTGGGGTAGTCATACACTTTTCTCAAGTCCAAGCCAGGGTGGTTTACCTCCCGCGCAGGGTGCCCGATAAGCCGCGAATCATCACTGGATTTCTGACCTAAATCATTCACGATTGCGCCCCCTCTCCGCTTCTGGTAGCGTCAGAGCATGCCCGAAGAAAAACCGGAATACCGCGTGGACGACCCCGTTGCGGCGATGAACCGCATGAAGGGTGCGCTGAAACAAATTCTGACCGTCTCAAAGCCGGAGATTCTGAGGCGGGAAAAGGAAGCGAAGGAGCAAAGGAAACGGGAGCGGAAAAAAGCGGCGTAGCGGTCACAGTAAATTTCCTTTCTCGTCCATTTTCTCCGCAAGCTGCCGTAGGAATTCGGGTATGAGAACCATCAGTTTTGCCGCGCGTTCCTCGGTGTAGGATTCGTCCAAGTGCGCAACGCTGTTTCGCAGCGTTTTAGCGCCGCGCAGGTTCGCCGCGATGTTCTCCAAAAACTCCCCGTGTGTTGACCAATGAGCGGGCCGCGCGGCGGGAGGCAACGCAAGCTGTCGATCGTACTCCTTGAATACGTCGCCCCAGTTGTTATTCCGCACCTTCGCTCCGATGGCCTCGCCAAGCGCTTTCGTTCCCGCCTCAGTGGCGCGCATAAGGTGAAAGGCGCACGCGGTGTACCTGCCGACCGCATAGCACTTCATTGCCTCGTCGATTTCAGGAAGAACGGAAGCGAAGTTGTCGCGGCATTTGTCGCCAAGGAATACCGCGGGGTCTTTGTCGTAAAACTCCGCGCGAGTGCTGGGAACGTAGAGGAAAAGCTGCCCGTCCATTTCCTTCTCCAAGGTTTTCTTAATCCCCCAGACATGCTGCCCGATGATTTCAGGCTTTGCGTCGACCTTGGTAGCAGCCCTCGCGTCCAGCAACCATTTTGCGGTGATTTTAAGGCCGATTGATGACGCCAAATCGAGAGCGTTGTCGAATAATTTCAGCATTGCGTCTGCATCAGATTCGCCGAAAACGTAATCGGGCGTATCCTTGCGGATTTCACGCTCTGTGATGAGAATTCGCTGAAACATCTCGCCGAGTTTATAGAACTCCTCTGCGGAAAATTTGTTCATGGCGTACCAGCTTAACAGGCTTTGAGGATTTTCAATCCAAGGAGGAGTTGCAACGGTCGAGGCATTCAAACATTTTATGCCGACGGGTGGTGTTCTCTGACGTGCTTAGTAAAGTCAGTAATCACCGTTACCAGCGGATCGGGACCGCTTCCTCGTCGATTACCAGCGGGAGATTGAAACCGCCTTCCCGCGCCAGTCTGACGGCCGCGTCCTCTTTCCCTTCTTACGACAATTCCTGATCGCCTACCGCCGGAAGGAACCCGTTGATAGTTGATACTGGAGCGCCAGCGACAGGCCCACGGAGCATTGGAGGCAATTGTTAGCCGTCGCTCGTGGCGCGCAGCTGGTTGCCAGACTCGGAGATGGGGCTATCAAACAAACGAGCCAGTCACCCATCCATAGCTCATCGCTTCGCACCAAGTTCACATCCCAAGCCGCGGAGCGGCCTCTGCCGCGGGAATGCGGGGGACTATCAACCATCAACTTTCAACCATCAACTTTCATCGAAGCGGCACAAACCCGACTTGCGCGGCGATCTTCTGGCCTTCCTCGCCCACCGCAAAATCCACGAATCTCTTCACTTCTCCCGTGGGTGCGCCGTTGGTATAGAAATAGGTTTCGCGCGCATAGGGATATTTTCCGCTGCGCACGTTGGCATCGGTCAATTCCGTTCCCTCGATTGCGATGACTTTCACTTCCGACGACTTGGTATAGGCGATTCCGCAGTAGCCGATGCCGTTATCATTCCTGCCGACTTCCGCCACGATCTGCTCATTGCCCGCCATCTTTTGCGAACTCGGGGCGTAATCGCGCTTTTTCATCCCCATGGTCTCAAAGTCCTTGAAAGTGCCCGAGGAAGTGTTGCGCGTATAGACGGAGACGACACCGGCCTTTCCTCCCACCGCGCTCCAGTCGGTCACATCGCCGGTAAAGAGTTTTTCGACCTGCTTTCGGGTCAACTTTCTCACCGGATTCTTCTCATTTACGACCACCGCGATCCCGTCGTAGGCCACGACCGTCGGGAAAAACTTCACCCCCTTGGCCTGCGCGGCCGCCTGTTCCGTCAACTCGACCTTCCGGCTCGACATCGCAATCTGTGCCGTCCCGTCGATAATCGCCGCGATGCCGGTCGTCGAGCCCTCGGCGGCAATATTAAAGGTCGTTTCCGGATGCTTCGCCCGAAAATCTTCCGCGAGCTGCGGCACCAACTTCGCCCCGAGCGTGTCGGAACCTTTGATGACAATGCCGCCCGCAAGAGCCGGACCAGCCAGCGCCGCAGCGGCGAGCGGAAGGAGAAAATGGATAAGTTTCATAAATCGAAAGCGAGGCGGCCACCCAACACAGGGCCACCGGCCTGCTTTGCCTGGGTCACCAGCGTGCTCATCGTCCGCAAGCATTACCAGAACCCCGCCACTTCCGCAGCTAGAAACTGCCGCCGTGATTCAATTTCTCCTGTCGTCCCTAGTTCCGAAAATAGCCTCAGGCAGCGTCAATTCACGACCGTTGGTGGATCGCGCGCTCCGATCTCAGCTTGCCCTGAGCCTGTCGAAGGGATGAGAAGACCGCGCGCGACAGCGCCCAATCCGTTTTCATGCAGCGTGGCGAACACAGCATATGGAACCGCGCTCCAAAGGCCCGCCCTGATCCCGCCACCGCGGGACGAATGAATCGGCGCCCTCGGTAGGGACGCCGCGAGCCTGCCCTGATCCCGCCACGGCGGGACGAACGGGCCCGCGTCCTCAGCCAGGGACCAGCCGGAGCCGAGCCCATTCAGCGCTAACCAGATCCACCGACCCCAGCGACGACGACCACCACGCATCGCTGAATGGCCGTCCCGCCGTCTGGCACTCCTGGGTGACAATACGCCGTAATACCACCGGCAACCAACCCGCCTTCGACCTGCCCTATCCGCCGAGGTGCGCCGCCATCCAGTTTTCCGCGACGCGGTGCAATTGCGCGCTGCCGGAAAGATGCAGCTTTTCTTTGATGCGCGCTTGATGCGTCTCCACCGTCTTCACGCTCAAGCCCAGTGCCTGCGCGATGGCCGTCGTACCTTGCTCCTGTCCAATGCGGCAGAAGATATGCATCTCGCGATCCGATAAGTTCCCCAATAACTTCAACGCAGGCTCAAGTCTTCGGCGACTCACGTCGGACCGCAAATTCTGTGACACGATCTTACTTACATAAGTTCCATCGGTAATCACCGCCTCCAGCGCGCATAACAACTCCGCGGCTTCGTCCCGCTTGCTCACATAAGCCTGCGCGCCGGCGTCGAATGCTCGCTGCACCATGCCCGCATCGCACAACTCGCTTACGACCACGTACCAGCACTTCGTCTCGTAGCGCGCAAACTCCCGCAGCAACTCAATGCCGTCTCCATGCGGCAGTACGATATCGAGCACCACGACCTCCGGCCGCTCCCACGGATACAATTCACGTGCGGCCCGGGCATCCGCCGCCTCTTCGCAAACATGGAGCAACGGGTGCAGGTTTGCCACCGAAAGCATGCCAAACCGTGTCAGTGGATTCGCATCCACGACGAGCACCTGGAATTGCTTTCGATTCGCCATTTTTGTCAGGGGGCCATAGACCGCCGGGCGCCATCATGTCGGGCGGTCAATCACCCGTCAACCTAATAACTGTCAAGATTGCATGACAGATGTGTATCCTAAAGTCGACACCATCCGGCATCACCTTAGTCAGGGTTACCCTTACCAAAAACGCGTACGCCACCACCAGTGGCGTAGCGTCATAGAGTGCTCCAGAACACGGCCCAACTACTTTCCACATAGGAACTTGGGGTGATCAATCCGCTTGCCGGGAATCCGCACCCCTCCGCACGGCCCATCCCGAGGATTTGTCCCGAAAAATAGGAAATGCAGCGTTTCGGATGAACCTTCCCCATCCTGCGATATTGGGTGGCTAGCTCCGGAGCATAGATTCGATTTCAACTATCTTTCTGTCGGGGTTTGCTGCGCCAAAAATTCAGGGGGTGCCCCTGATACCGCTCGGCTGCCGCAATGGATACAAATGCATACCGCCATCGATCCCCAAAACGAAGCCTGCCCTGAGCCTGCCGAAGGGAACTCCGTATTCCGCACTCCCATCTCCGATCGCCCCATGAGCACAAACGCCACCCCTACCGGATCTGCTCTGACTGTCTTCGACGCCAAACTCAGCACATTGCTTAATTCGACCAACGAAAGCAAGCACGTTTCCACAGCGAATCGGGATATGGATCTCAAAATTTACGATTCTCCCATCTTTTCGGTAGGGCAATGGAATTTCTCACCGTCCAAGGCGATATGCGTTGATTTGCAATCCTTGAGAGAACTTGAAGGAGGTGACCTGCGTGGTATCATTGGAAGCGACGCCTTGGGAGAATGCGTATTGTATCTGGATTTCGATCACGGAACCATGAGGATTACAAAAGACAATGTTTCCCCGCCCGTTGGGATGCAACGCCTTTCACTTTACAAGACTACCTACAACGCGCCGATAGTTAAGCTCGACCTGGATGGCCGAGTGATGAGCCTAGTCATAGACACGGGTTACAATAATTGCTTTGGATTACGTCATGAGATATTTGCCGGGATGATAGCCGATGGGACAATCGTTCTTAAGGGCGACGCCACAGCAATGGGCGAAAGCGGAAAGATGAAAAGTCGTTGGGGCACCTTCACCAAAGGGCAGCTACTAGGTGTTTCGTTGGTGGGGCTCCCTGTAATGGAGACCAATAAAATAGCAACTATTGGGCTAGGTTTTCTCTTGAATTTTAACTTGGTTGTTAACTTCAAAAGCGGCGACCTGTTTTACCAAATTCGAGAAGCCAAACCGCCGATCCTTGCCGGAGAAATGCTCGGTGCCATCTTAAAGTTCTCCGATGGAGACAGCTATGTCTACAGCCTGTACCCCTACCCCAGTCCTGCTCAAATTGCTGGTTTGAAAGTTGGAGACCGTATTCTGAGGCTCGGCCCCTTGAGCAAAGCGGAGATTAATTCCCGCGCGATTTACGAGCTGTGT
>Ga0302325_10002330_pt1 | contig 46299 bp, 45 predicted proteins | sample Palsa_T0_2_FD_201948 | JGI IMG/M metagenome (GOLD analysis project Ga0302325, IMG submission 201948) | Peat permafrost microbial communities from Stordalen Mire near Abisko, Sweden - Palsa_T0_2 | ecosystem: Environmental > Terrestrial > Soil > Palsa > Peat permafrost | place: Sweden: Abisko...
GTGCTCACCGTGATTCGCCATGGTGAGACGGAGTGGAGCCGGAGCGGCCAGCACACCGGTCGCACCGATCTGGATCTGACTGAGGCGGGCCAAGCCCAAGCCAAACGATTGGGCCAGGCCCTGGCCGGGATCAGGTTCGACGTGGTGCTGTGCAGTCCGCGGCTGCGCGCCCAGCGAACCGCCGAGCTCGCGGGCCTGGTCCCGTTTACCGTCTACGACGACCTGGCGGAGTGGGACTACGGGGAGCTAGAGGGGCTGACCACAGCCGAGATCCAAGCGCAATACCCCGACTGGAGCATCTGGAATGGCCCCTGGCCGGGCGGGGAGACCGCCACTCAGGTGGCCGCCCGCGCCGACCGGGTCATCGACCGGGCGGTGGAGGGGGGTTGGGCCCGGGTGGCGGTCGTCGGCCACGGCCACATGAGCCGGGTCTTGGCGGCGCGGTGGGTCGGAGCCCAAGTCGCGGTTGGCCAGTGGTTGGACCTCGACACCGCTTCCTTGAGCGAGTTGGGCTGGTCCCGAAACCTCCGGGTGCTGCGCCAGTGGAACGTGACGGCTCCGGACGTAGAGCGGGAGTAACAGAACGGCCCCACTGGTCGTGGCAGGCGCTCGATGCGCTCGTCAGCCAGGATGGGTCGGTGCAGCCCGATCCACCGCCTCCGACGCCCACCTGCTACGTCCATCGGGATCGGACGGCGGGGTCGATCTGCCGGCGCTGCAACCGGCCGATCTGCCCGGACTGCATGCGCGAGGCGCCGGTCGGCTGGCAGTGCGCGCGCTGCGTTCACCAGGACAGCCGGCGGGCGCCAGTGACTCGATGGCGGCCGACGGTCGGCGGGGGCCGGCTGGGCAATACCCGGCTCACCCCGGTCGTGATCGCGCTCATTGCCGTCAATGTGGTCGTCTACATCTGGGAGCAGACCCAGCATGCCGGCATCTACGTGTTCCAGGGCACCGCCAGCCCATGTCCCAACATCGGGATCTGCCGCTACGGCTTGTGGCCATACGCGGTGCACCACGGACAGTTGTACCGCATCATTACCTCCGCCTTCCTGCACGAAAACATCGAGCACATCGCGCTCAACATGATCACCCTGGCCATCGTCGGTCCGCCGGTGGAAGCCGAGCTGGGCCGGGTGCGCTTCATCGCCCTTTACCTGGTGTGCGCGCTCGGCGGTTCGGTGGGCTCCTACCTGCTGAGCCCGCAGGACGAGCTGGGTCTCGGCGCGTCGGGAGCCATCTTCGGGCTCATGGGTGCGTACTTCATCCTGGCCCGCCGCCGGGGTTGGGATACGACCACCATCCTGGCGCTGATCGTGATCAATCTGCTCTTCGGTTTCACCGGCGGCATCGACTGGCGCGACCACCTCGGCGGCCTGGTAACCGGCGCCTCGGTCTCGCTCGGCATGGCTCACTCCGTCGACCTACGGCGCGCCGCCAGCCGGACCGCCGAGGTGGCCACCGGCGTCGCCACCACCCTCGCCGCGCTGGGCGTCCTCGGCTTGCTGCTGCTGCTTCCACCCGGGCACGTCAACCTCTGACGCGACGGTGCCTTCCACGCTCGACGACGCGACGCTCCGGGCTGCCCAAGCCGCCGCGGCCGCCGCCAAACGAGCCGGCGTGACGGTGACGGCGCTCACTGACGTGTCCGGTGCCCGTCTGGCTGCCCGGCTGTTCGCGGCGATATGGGGCACCGCACCCAGGGAGCCGATCTCGGCCGAAGCCGTCCGCGCCCTGGCTCACGCCGGCAACTACGTGAGTGGGGCCTGGGTTGGGGACGAGCTGGTCGGGGCATCGGTGGCGTTCTTCGGCCGAGACCACGAGTCATGGATCTTGCATTCCCATATCTCGGGCGTGGCGCCCGGCGCCCAGAGGGCTGGTACGGGCTTCGCCCTCAAGCAGCACCAGCGGGCCTGGGCCCTCGAGCGCGGCATCAGCGAGATCATCTGGACATTTGATCCCCTGATCCGCCGCAACGCCTGGTTCAACCTGGTGAAGTTGGGAGCGGTCGCCGTCTCCTATCACGCCGACTTCTACGGACCCATGGAGGACGGGATCAACGCCGGCAACCCCAGCGATCGATGTCTGGTCCGCTGGCACCTGCACACCGCGAAGGCGGTGGCGGCCAGCGTGGGGCCATGGCCCGACCCCGGCGAGGCCGACGGGCTGGGCCCGGGCTCGACCGTCCTGCTCGAAGCGGATTCGGACGGCAATCCAGTGCTGGTCGGGCCCTACCTGGCCCGGAGCGCCGGCCCGCTGCTCTGCCGGGTTCCCGCCGATATCGAGGCTCTCCGGGATACCGCTCCGGCCCGCGCCGACGCCTGGCGCCAGGCGTTCCCCGGCACCGTGGGTGCAGCCCTCGCCGACGGCTTCGTGGCCGGCGCCATCACCCGGGACGGCTGGTACGTTTTGACCCGGGACCACCAGGAGGACGCAGCCGGGTGAAAGTCGAGGAGGTAGAACTCCGGCGGATCAGGCTGCCGCTGGTCACACCTTTTACCACCTCGTTTGGGACCGAGGCGGATCGCGACATCCTGCTCGTCAAGGTGACTGGCCCCGACGCCGAAGGCTGGGGCGAGTGCGTGGCGCTGGCCGAACCGGTCTATTCCTCCGAGTACGTGGATGGAGCCGCGGACGTCATTCGACGCCATCTGCTTCCTCGCCTGTTTGACCTCTCTGACCCGGCCGCCCGTTTTGTCGGCCCGGCTCTGGCTGACGTCAAGGGCCACCCTATGGCCAAGGCGGCCCTGGAGATGGCGCTCCTGGACGCCGAGTTGCGCATCGCCGGCATGACGTTCGGCGCCTACCTGGGGGCCGTACGCGGGCGGGTACCCGCCGGGGTCTCGGTCGGCATCATGGCTTCGGTACCACAGCTGCTCGACGCGGTCGACGCCTACTTGGAGCAGGGTTACCTGCGCGTCAAGCTCAAGATCCAGCCGGGCTGGGATGTGGAGCCGGTGCAGGCCGTGCGGGAACGATTCGGAGATGGTCTCGCGCTCCAAGTCGACGCCAACACCGCCTACACGCTGGCGGACGCCCGGCACCTGGCCCGGCTCGACCCGTTCGACATGCTGCTCATCGAGCAGCCCCTGGCCGAGGATGATCTGGCCGGACACGCCACGCTGGCGAAGCAACTCCGCACCCCTATCTGCCTTGACGAGTCGATCACGTCCGCCCGGGCCGCCGCCGAGGCCCTGGCCCGGGGCGCATGTGCCGTCGTCAACATCAAAGCCGGGCGAGTCGGTGGCTACCTGGAGGCCCGACGGGTGCACGATGTGTGTGCGGCTTCAGGCGTGCCGGTCTGGTGCGGCGGGATGCTGGAGACCGGGCTGGGCCGGGCGGCCAACGTAGCGCTGGCGGCCCTACCGAACTTCAGCCTGCCGGGGGATACATCCGCGTCGGACCGGTACTGGCGCCACGACATAACCGTTCCATTCATCCTCAACGAGGGGCACCTGGCTGTACCCACTGGGCCTGGTCTGGGTGTCGCCCCCGACCCCGACGCTCTGGCCGAGTCGACGACTTCCTCCGAGCGGCTGCGGTGGGGCACGTCCGGGTGAAAAGGCCACACTTGCGAGGCTTCCAACTCGGGCTCCGGCGCCGGTTCCGGCGAGTTGCGGACATCGAAATGGACAGACCTCCGTGCCAGTCCGGCCCCTCGGACGGAGGTCTGTCCGTTTGGATGTCGATTTCGGCCTCCCCACGGACAGACCTCTCTGGTTGAAGGGGCGCTGACGTCGAGGTCTGTCCGTTTCAGTGTCAACGCTGTCCAGGTGACATCGAAATAGTAGTAACCACTTTCGTTACACTCTGGTAGGCAAACCGGAGCTATTTCGGAAACGCACAATAAGAAACGGCAGAAAGCAAGGCCTTTTGCGTTACAGCGGGTGAGTCACTCTCCCGACGTAGAGATGGAGCTGTTACCGGCTCCATATCGCGGAAGGTAGCCGAAAAGCCGATGTCGAGAATTGCCATATTGGGCGCGCGCGCCAACACACTTGGTGCCGAACTCGAAGGCACCTCGTGAGCCGTCTAGCCCCGGCGATCGGTTTCGTCGGAGCCCTCATTCTGATCTCGACCATGCCGTCCGCGTTTGCTCTCAACGGTTTGTCCTCGCAATCGGTGTCCGCTGCCCAAGCGGTAGCCACCTCGAAGCCGGCTGGCGCGGCTCTGCAGGGAGGGGCCATGCGGCGGGAGGCGCAACCCAGCTGGGCGACAGTTGCCGTCGCCACGGCCAAGGTTGCCAAGCCCGCCATACCTAAGCCGGTAGCCCCGAAGCCGGTAGCCCCCAAACCGGTGGCCCCCAAACCGGTGGCGCCGGCGCCGGTCGCGTCAACGCCTCCGGCATCTATCCCGGTGACAACCACCTCGGTGACGACAACGCCGGCAGCCGCTCCTGTCCAAGCGGCTTCCGTGACCGAGGCGTCGACCGCCCTTGGATGGGGCTGCGCCGATGCGCTGGCCTACTTGAAGGCGAACGCCAACCCCGCCTACAGCTTGGTGTGTCCCGGGTTTGCCCAGGGGCATCAGGCCATGACCTGCAATGAGCTGGCGGGTATCTGCTCCGGCTTCAACGAGATCGTGATAGCCATTCCCTGCCCCGCCGCTTACGAAAACGAGGCCTGGAACTCCTGGCACATCGTCCTCGGTCCGTTTGATCCGTTCGGGTCGTGCCCTTGACCCGTACGGGTCGTGCCCTTGACCCGAACGAGTGATCCAGCGCCGGTTCTTCCCGCGCCGGCGCGTGCGCCGGGCACCCCGTGCCCGGTTCGGAGTAAGCACCACTCGGCTACTCTCGTCGAGGGCCGCTAGCTCATCGGGTAGAGCAGGAGCCTTTTAAGCTTCTGGTGCGGGGTTCGAGACCCCGGCGGCCCACCTACAAAACCCAGCTGCCCCACGTGCACCTGGCCAGCAGCACCAACCGCAGGACTGACCGCGCTCGTCGGGTTCATTCGGAGGTAGGTGATCTGCGCTAGCGCCATGACGCGCAAATACGTTGTGCCCATCTGCAAGCAGTTCTATTGGGTGAACTGTATATTGCTCTCGGGGGTCAAGAAGTTAATGTCAAGCTCTCCACTCCAGTAGACAACGCCAGAGAACGAGCCATTGAAGAACATGCCGTTCGTGCAATTTGTCGCGCCGCTGTCGCCGCAGATACCGGCCATGGTCGCCGTATAAGTCGCGGTGCCCAGGTTGTCTGTCACGGTTAGCGTGGCCGGGCCACCGACGTCCTGTACGATCAATGAAAAGACACCGACTACGCCAGCAGTAGTGGGCGCGCGGGCGCGGTGATTCGTCGGTGGGCGAACTGTGTGCAATCGCGGCATGCTCAGCCAGTGAGATCGAACACCGCGCCAGGCCGGCGCCTGTCGTGGCCGTTGGTGCTGGGCGGGCTCGGATGGCTGGTCGTCGTGATCGTGGCCGTCTTCCAGGCCCGGGCGACGATTGCCGCTCCCGGGGTCGGGCTCGACCTGCGGCCGGTTCGCGATGCCGGACTGGCGGTGCGCTCCGGGCACTCCATCTATGACGTGCCGATGTTCGTCTACATGCCGTACACGGCGCTGGTGGGCGTGCTGTTGTCCCTGGTCAGCTGGCACGGCGCCGTGGTCGGGTACGCCTATCTCGAGTACGCGATCCTCGCCAGTGCGGTGTTCCTGATGCGTGGCGCGCTGGGTCGGTCCAGGTGGACGCTGCTGGCCGCGGCCCTCATCGCGGCCGCACTTCTCGAGGGCGACCTGGTGGTGCGGGACGCCAGGCTGGAAAACATCAGCGTCCTGATGGTGCTCCCGTGCGTGGGGATCGTCCTGTGCTGGGGGACGGGTCGGTGGCGGTGGGGAGCGGTGATCTTGGCGGCGACACTGCTGATCAAGCCGATGCTGATCGCCTTGCTAGTGGTGCCCCTGCTCGCCCGTAGATGGACTGCCACCGCGTTGACAGTCGCGGTGACGGCGGTCCTCTGCGTGCTGGCGTTACCGCTCGTCCCGAGCGTCGGCGCGGCGCTAAAGATCGCCGACCGCGTGCTCAAAGGATCGAACCTTACCGGCGCCATGTCCGTCTACAACCTGTCCCTATGGGGATGGGGCCACACACATCACACGCCCACCGTCGTGGTCGTGGGCGGCCGGCTGCTGGTCGTGGTCGTGGCGGTGGCGTGCCTGGCGGTGGTCTGGCGGAGGGAACAGCCGATGACGGTCGCCACCGTCGGCCCGCTGGCCGGTCTGCTGCTGGGAGCCACCTTCCTCGCCGGTTCGCTCAGCGAGAACCACTACCTGTTGGTTCTGCTGCCCGTCGCCTTCACCTGTCTGATCGCCACGAGCGTCGCATCTCGGTTGCTCGTCGTCGGGGCCGTGGTACTGGCCGCCTATTCTCACCACTACACGACAATCCTGGGGACGAGCGCGTCCGCGATCCAAACCCGTTTCGTGGTCATCGAATTGCTGCTGTTCGTGGCGTCGGCCCTGGCGCTCCTTGGGACCCACGATGCCCCTGGAGATGGCGACTCGTCGATCACCCGGGCCCTCGACGCCAGCACAACCCCGTAGGAGGAGCGGGCGCTACGCGATACTGGCCGCACCGTGGTAACCAACCGCGCCGCCCCGATCGACCACAGGCGCAGAGGCCCGCCGGAGAAGGTCGCGACCGCGATCCTGTGGGTGGCGGCCGTGGATGTCGTCGTGGGCCTGGCCTACGTGCGCTACCACGCCGCGTCGAGGGCTCCGGTCGGGGTGGACTTCACGTACTTTCTCGACGCGGCCCGAAACGTTGCGGCCGGGCGTAGCCCCTATATAGGCGACAAGAACTACGTCTACCCGCCGCCGATGGCCCTGCTCCTGGCGCCGTTCACCCACGTCAACTTGGAGCATCTGTGGAAAGCCTGGACCGCCCTGGTCGTGGCCGCGCCCATCGTCGGGGCGGCGGCTTTCGTCTTCACCCGGCCGGGTCGGCCTGCCCGGTGGCTGCGGCCGGTCGAGTTCACCGTCTGCGGTTTCACGGTGTTGTACGCCCACTACTGGCCGGTGGGCCAAAACCTCCATCTGGGCCAGTCCGACACCATCGTGTTCGCCGCACTGATGTTGTCGGCCTTAGCCGCCAGCCGATATAGGCCCCAGGCGCGCGGCGCCCTGATCGGAGTAGCCGGGCTGGTCAAGGTGTGGCCGGCCGCGACCGGACTGGCCGTGTTCCAGCGCGGGGTCCAGCGCCGCCGGCAGGCGCTGTTGCCCCTGGTGGCGACACTCCTGCTGGCTCCCCTCTCCGCCCTGCTCTTCGGTTGGTCCGGGCTGGTCGGGTTCTTCAAGAACGTCTTCGACGCCCGCCAGCAACCGCAACTGGTCAGCGACTCGGTGTGGAGCGCTCCTACGCTGCTCTTCTCGCACAGCGGCCTCGCCCGCCCGGTTCTGGTCTCGGCTGCCCTGCACTTGGTGGTCGAGGCTTCTCTGGCGGCCTGGGTGCTCGCCCTGCTCGTTACCGCCCTACAGACCCCCGGCGTACCGACGCTGTGCACCTGGAACGTGACGTTCTGCATCATCCTCCTGCTACCGGTGTCACACCGCCAGTACGCCATCTACGTCCTGCCGCTCCTGTGGTGGTGGGCGACCGGCGCCCTCCGGCCCGGCCCGATCGACTGGCGGGAATGGACGGTGATCGCCGTGCTCGCCCTGTGGTGGCTCAACCAGACGATCGCCTGGCCCTACAACGGGTCCTCGCCGGCGATCTCCTCCATCCGCTACTGCATCCCTTTCGCCGCCGACCTGATCGCGTGCACGGTGTCGGTCATCGGGGCGCGCACCGTGTCAAGGACGACGCGGCCCGCGGGGTTGAGCGGACCGAGTCGTCTGGGTGAACTGCTGTGACAACGTCCACCATTTCGGGCAATTCGGTTTACATCGGGCCGCGGGTGGGGTACAAGGTTCCCGTTCGGGTTGGAGGAACGACCTCCAGCGCACGATTCGGGAGGGGCCAGTGCCTGGGGACAGTGACCGCCGGATTCGTGGCTGGCAAGGCCGCTCCCGTTGGGGCGCGTAGCCAGACGGGTCCGCACCGTCGGGTTCATCGCTCTGGGGTTGCTGGCCGCGCCCGCCGTGGTGTCCGCCGGCCTGTCCGCCCCGGCTGATGGAACCGGCGGCGGCGCGACCCTTCACGCCGCGTCAGTTGCCTCCCACGCCACCGGCGCCACCCACGCCCGGAGAACGCCACCGCCGGCGCCCCGGCGGCCAAAGGGGTCGACGGTCGCCATTGGGGTCGATCGTCACCCCGCGACCAAACTGGTCGCGAGCCCAGCCGCCACGACCGCCGTCGTGAAAGCCGCCGCCGCTCATGGTCCCGGTCAGACGGCTCGGCCGCCGGTGGCTCCGTCGTCGATCAACCTGGTGGCGTCGTCGAGCGACCCGGCCCTCAAACCGCCGGCCTCAGGGTGGGGATGCGCGGCGGCGTTCGCGTATCTGGCCGCCCACGCCAACCCGAGCTTCTCCTTCCAGTGCCCGGGGTGGGCGGACGGCCATCAGGCCATGACCTGCGTCAACGTCGCCGGACTCTGCCCGGGCATCGACGTCATCGTCATCGCCACCCCCTGCCCGGCGGCCTACGAAAACGAAGCGTGGAATTCGAATCACATCTGGACGGGACCATTTGACCCGTACGGATCCTGCTCGGGTTCCCAAGCGGAGGCCGCCGGCGCCTCGCCGCCGACCCAGAGCCCAGGGCAGGAGAGCACGACCCTCGCGCCCCTCGCCACCGGCATCCCGACCCAGATCGCATCGCTACGATTGATCCTGTGAGCGGTGAGCGCCCGGACCCCTCGCCGGCCGACGACGCCGTGCGGCTCGACGAGATCAGCGAAGAGCTGGAGGCGGTGGACGCCGCCCTCAGGCGCCTCGACGACGCCAGCTACGGCACCTGCGAGGTGTGTGGTACTGCGCTCGAAGCCACCCATCTCGAGACCGATCCGCTCACCACTCGCTGTGCCGACCACCGGAGGTGAGGGGCGGGCCGGGGGGACCCTTTTTTACAGAGGGCCGTTGGCGTGCTTGCGGGCGACGATCCGCTCCCGCTTTGAGGACAACATCCGGAAGGCTGCGGCCAAAGTCGAGCGGGTATCGGCGGGGTCGATCACCAGGTCGACGAATCCTCGGTCGGTCGCCACGTACGGGTTGAGGTAGGTCTCCTCGTAGGCGTCGACGAGCCCGGCCTGGGTGGCGGCGTCCTCGCGGCGATGGAGGATCTGCACCGCGCCCTGTGCCCCCATGACCGCGACTTGGGCCGAGGGCCACGCCAGGCAGAGGTCGTTGCCCATCATCTTCGAGTCCATGACGATGTACGCCCCGCCGAAGGCCTTGCGCATGATCAGGCACACCCGAGGGACGGTGGCTTCGGCGTAGGCGAACACCAGTTGGGCGCCGTGGCGGATCATGCCTCGCCACTCGAGATCCTTGCCCGGCATGAACCCGGGCGTGTCCACCAGGGTGAGCAGCGGGATGTTGAACGAGTCGCAGAACGCCACGAAACGGGCACCCTTCTGGGACGCGGCGATGTCGAGGGTGCCGGCCATGGACTGCGGCTGGTTGGCCACCACCCCGATGGGCCGACCCTCGATGCGACAGAGGGCGGTGACGAGCTGAGGCGCCCAGCCGGCCCGCAACTCGAGGAACTCGCCGTCGTCGGCGACCGCGGCGATGACCAACCGGGTGTCGTAGGAACCGGTGGCGGCGGCCGGCAGCAGGGCGCGCAGCTCCGGGGTGGGCCGGTCGGTCGGATCGGCGCTGGGCCAGGCCGGCGGCTCCTCATCGGCGTGATCCGGGAGGTAGTCGAGCGCGGCCGCCACCACCTCGAGGGCGCGGTCGGGGTCGTCGGCCAGGAAGGCCGCCACGCCCGTGGCGCGGGCGTGGACCCGCGGCCCGCCGAGCTCTGGGGGATCCAGGCGCAGGCCGGTGAGCTGTGCGACCGCCGCCGGCCCCGACACGTACGCCACCGCCTCGGCGGTCATCACGACCAGGTCGGCCATACCCAGCAGCAGGGCCGGTCCAGAAACGGCCAGCCCGTAGGTCACGATGGTGACCGGCACCACGCCGGAGCACTGAGAGAAGGCCCGGGCCGCCCGCCCCCAGCCATCCAGCGATGACACCCCCTCCACCACGTCGGCACCGGATGACGCCAGCAACACCACGAGAGGCAGGCGCTGGGCGAGGGCGTGCTGGGCGGCTTCGGCGATCGTGGCGCTGTCCGAGCTGGCCAGGACCCCCTGGCGCCGGCTGCCGTCGACGTTGACCAGCACCACCTTGCGGTCGGTCGTCGGGAGCGTAGCCACGACGGCCGACGTGGTGCCAGGGACCCCGCCCCGGAGGGGCAGCAGCCGGCCGGGCGCGGCTCCGGGAGTGGCCGTCATGAACTCATTCAGAAGCCGGGCAGACGGGGCGCACCAGAGTTGGCACCGTCGGTCCGGCGGGCCCGCCGGCGGGGCCCGGGCGCGGCATGGCGTGCGGAGTCATCCCTGGGCTCGCGCCCGTTGGTCGGGTCGCTCGGTTCGTCCTCCAGACCGGAGTCGAGACCCCGGGCGATGAGGAAGCCGCGAGCCCGTTCGGCGCGCGGATAGCGGTGGACCAGGGCCCAGAAGCGGGCGTCGTGGCGAGGCACGCTCAAGTGAGCGAGCTCATGAACGATCAGGTAGTCCAACACCCACCCTGGCTCCCCTACCAAGCGGGAGGAGATGCGGATCGCCCGGTCCGAGGGGGTGCAGCTACCCCAACGCCCTTCCTGATTGTCTGCCCAGCGAATGGTGGCCGGACTGGGCAGGTTGTATCGCGCCGCCAGGCCAGCTGCCCGGGCGGCCAGGTCGATCCCCTCGGTGGCGGCGCGCCGCTCCATCCGCCGAACCATCTCCGCCACCCAGTGCTTCTCGTCGGCCACGGTCATGCTCGCCGGAATCGAGACCCGCAGCACCCCGCCGACCTGCCGGGCCTGCACCGTCTTGCGCCGCCTGGCGCTGCGAACGACCTCAACCTTCATCATGCGGACGGTATCGCGGCGGAGCGACGTTCAAACGGCTGGCACGAAGGCCGCCTCGCCGCCGTCCGCAGCGACGCTCGGATCCAGGAGGTTGACACGTTCCGTAGGCAAAAGACCGCCCTCGGCGTGCGTACCCCGATACCCGGCCAGGTGCCCGACGCGGTACTCGGCCAGCCCGACGGCGCGCGCCAGCGACCGCACCACCCCCCCGTGGGCCACGATGAGGAGGCGATCGAACCCCCCGGCCTCGGCTCGGGCCGCGACTCGACGACCGGCTGCCAGTACCCGAGCGTCGAACTCGGCCCGGGGTTCACCGCCGGGCGGAGCGATCTCTCCCTGGCTGAAGCGGGAGACGGCGCCGGGCCACTGCGATTCGATCTGTTCGAGGGTGAACCCCGTCCACTCTCCCACGTTGTACTCCCGCAGGCCCGGCTCCACCAACCGAGGGACGGCGAGCTCCAAGTGCCCGGCCAGGAGCGCCGCGGTCCGGCGGGCCCGGATCAGGTCAGAGCTGATCACCAGGTGAAAAGGTTCCTCGCCGGCGAGGCGAACCGCGGCCCGCCGGGTTTGCCCCTCGCCCTCCGTCGAGAGGGGCGGATCGGCCCAGCCCTGCCACCGGCCCTCGGCATTCCACCTGGACTGGGCGTGTCGGAGGAGCAGCAGCCCTGGCACGCGGGGCACGCTAGTGGCAGTCCGGGGCTTCGCCCCGCCGGGTCTGCACCAGCCAAGCGGTAGGGTTGGCCCTCGGAGGACTTCGGCGATGAACCTGGCTGCCAACAGCGCGCCCGATCAGGCGGTACCTCCGGTGGACGCGAACGGCGCGGCCGGGGCGAACGGCGCGAGCCGGCCGGCGGACGGGGCGAATGGGGCGGGCGGGGCGGCCGGCGGGAGCCGGCCGGCGGCGGTCCATCTCCTGCTGTTTGCTGCGGCCCGGGTGGCGGCCGGCACTGCCAGTGAGCGGGTGGGCGCCGGGACGGTCGGCGAGGTGCTCGACGAGGCCCGGTCGCGTTACGGCGGTCAGTTCGCAGCCGTGCTCGACGGATCGCGTGTGTGGGTAAACGGCGAGCCTGCTGCGCTCGATCGGGACCTGCTCGACGGGGACGAGATCGCCGTGCTCCCGCCAGTGTCAGGCGGGGCGAGCGGGACGGCGCTGGACACGGTGGTGAGTTGATCGCAAGCAAGCCGGCACGCGTAACGCCAGCAGTCGCGGGGGCGTCCCGCCGGCGCACCGCCCCCGCCCGGGCACCTGCCCCGGGAACGCTCGTCCGGCCCGGTCTGGCGGTGCTCATGGGGCTGGCGTGGGGCGCCCTGTTGGTGGCGGCCGCCGAGCTCGGAACCGACGCGGTGGCGGCGCTGATGGCACCCGTGGCGGTGATTGCGTCCGTGTCGGGGGTTCGAGAGGTGACCGGCGCCGGCCGTTCCGGTGGTCGGGCTCGCAACCGTCCGCGCTCCAAGGGGGGTGGGCGGGGTCGGCGGAGTGCGCCGCGTCGGCGGCCTGCCCTTCGGCGATCCCAGGCCATCGCGGTCACGTCCAGCATCCTCCTGCCGCTGGCGGCGCTCGGCGGACCGATCGTCGCGGCCGTGGTCGGAGGTCTGGTCGCGGCCGGAGCGGTCGCGGTGCTCCTCGCCAGGTCCGAGCGCGGCTTCCCTTACGCGGTGCTGTTCGCGTCCCTCGGGCCGGCGGTAGCCGCCGCCTCAGTCGTCCTAGCCCGTGGCCAGGGCCTGAGTGGGGCGCTCACTCTGCTGGCCGCGGTCTGCCTCTATGACATGGCCAGCTTCCTCACCGGGACCGGTCCGAGGGGCGGACCGGTCGGGGCCATCGTCGGCGTGGTGACCGTCGGTGTCTTGGCGGTGTTCGTCGCCGCGGTGGTGGTGCCGCCGTTCTCCGGGCATAGTCCGTGGATCCTGCTCGGGCTGGTGGCCGCCTTGGCTCCGGTTGGGGTCTTCGCCTTCGGTCGCATCGGACCGGAGCGCCGCCTCCCGGCCTTGCGACGGTTGGACTCACTCATCCTGGCCGGTCCGGCTTGGGTGATCGCCGCCGGCCTGATGCTGCATCAGTAGCCAGCTGTGGCCGATCGACCAGGGCCTCCGACCGTCGCGGTTGCTCTGCGGTAGCCTCCAGGAGCGGTGGCGCAACTCGACGATGTCATGGCCCCTGATTACTTGGAGGGTCTCGAAGGATGGCCGATCGACCGCGTGCGCACCAAGAGGGACGAGGCGACGGAGGCCGAGACCGGTTTGTCCTACCTGCGCCGGATCGCTCAGGGCCGGCTCGACATCGTCCTCGCCGAGCAACACCGCCGGCAGCTGGGCGAGGATGCTCCGAACCTCGACGACCTGGTCGGCCGGCTGCCCGAGATCTTGGGGGACCGCTTGCACGCTTCCGGGCTCGGGCGACTTCCAGCCCTGATGGGCCCGGGCGAGCTACCCGCGGAGCTCACGGATCGCCTCGAGGCGGTTCTGCCTGCTGACCGGCTCGGCTCGCTACCCGATCACGATGATGACGAGTTGGCCGCGGCCTCCTCCGCGCTCGAGGAACTCGAGCGGTCGCTCTCGTCCCAGCGCCGGGCGGTGTTCGATGTACTCGATAACCTGCAGGAGGAGCTCGTCAGGCGATACCGGTCGGGCGAGGCGACCGTCGACAGCCTCCTGCCGTGAGTGAGCCGAAGGCGAACGCACCGACAAGGACCAAGGCACCGCTCGTGCGCATGCTCGAAGTGGGTCGCCCCGACGAGCGGGCCGCCCGCCGGCGAGCCACCAGATGAGCCCAGCCCGCCGGCCCAGGTTGGTCCTGGTCGTCGATGACGACGAGATGATCCGCCGGTTGGTACGGGCCGTGCTGGAAGCCGATGAGTTCGAGGTGGCCGAGGCGCGCGACGGCGAAATGGCGCTCCAGCTGGCCTCGGAAACCCACCCGGCGATCGTCGTGCTCGACATCATGATGCCTGGTCTGGATGGCGTGGAGGTGTGCCGGCGCCTCGATCACGAGCGGGTGAAGGTCATCGTGTTGACTGCCAGGGACGACCCCAACCTGGAGGTGGAGTGCCGCGAGGCGGGGGCCAACGCCTTCCTGACCAAGCCCTTCTCCTCGATCGCGCTGCTCGATCTGGTCGCCGAGTTGTTGCCGACGTGAAAGAGTTCCCCGATCCCTGGCGAGACTTGGGTGCATTTATCCGGGAGCAACGTAACGTGGCCCGGTTGTCCGTTCGGCGCTTGTCCGACATGGCCGGGATTTCCAACCCCTATCTCAGCCAGATCGAGCGCGGTCTCCGGCGACCCTCGGCCGAGATCCTCCAGCAGATCGCCAGGGCCCTCCGGATCTCCGCCGAGACCCTGTACGTGCGGGCCGGCATCCTCGACGCCCGCGAGGTCGGCGGCGACTTGACCGAGTCCATCCTGGCGGAACCGATGCTCAGCGACGACCAGAAGAAGACCTTATTGCGGATCTATCTGTCTTTTCGCCGTGAGAACGAGTCCGACGTCGACGGGCAGGCCGGCGCTGGCGCCGGCGCCGGCGTGGGCCTGGGTACGGGTACGGAACCAGCCGGACCGGCTGGGCCGCCCGGGCGGGCCGGGCCGGGGGCCGGGCCAGTCGAGGGGCGAACCGAGCCGGCCGAACAGCCGAGCGCCGGAACCGTCTGATGCCCACTCTGGCCGTCTTGTCGATGCACACGTCGCCCCTGGCGCAGCCCGGCACGGGCGACGGCGGGGGGATGAACGTGTACGTCCGCGAGCTCTGCGCCGCCCTCGCCCGTTCGGGCGTGAGATGCGAGGTGTTTACCCGAGCCGACGATCGGGCTTGCCCTGCCACGGTCAACGTGGAGCCAGGCTTCCGCGTCCACCACATCCTGGCTGGCCCGCTCGGACCGGTGACGAAGGAGCGTCTGCCCGACCTGGTGCCCGCCTGGACGCTCGGCGTCGGCGCCCGCCTGGCCATGGTGGCCGACGCGGGCCGCCCGATCGACGCCATCCACGCCAACTACTGGTTGTCCGGCCTGGCCGGCCACGCCCTCAAACACGAGCTCGGCGTGCCCCTGCTGGTTACCTTTCACACCCTTGATCGGGTCAAGGCGGACGCCAGCCCCGAAGAGCTGTCTGCGGCCGAACCCGCTCGTCGGTCCCACGCCGAGGCCGAGATCGTCGGTTGCGCCGATGCCGTCATCGCCTCCTGCTCGGTCGAAGCAGAGCAGCTCGTCGAGCTGTACGGCGCCGAGCCCCAACGGATCGCGATCGTGGCTCCCGGCGTCGACCATGCGTTCTTCAGCCCGGGTAACCAGGCCCAGGCCCGCCGAGCGACAGGACTGGCGGAGAGCGACCCTGTGGTGCTGTTCGCCGGACGAATCCAGCCGCTCAAGGGGTTGACTGTCGCGGTGGATGCCCTGGCCGAGCTGCGGGCCGCGGGCCGGGCCGCCGGGGCGGGTGGGGGGCTGGCCCAGCCCGGCCGGATCGGCGAGGCGGCGGCTGCCGGGGCCCGCCTGGCGCGGGCGTCGCTCGTCGTCCTCGGCGGACCGAGCGGCCCGCACGGCAACGAAGAGCTTGCCGCCGTAAAGGATCGCATCGACGCCCGTGGCCTGCGCGGGGCGGTAGTCATGCTGCCGCCGCAACGTCACGAGATCCTGTCGAGCTACTACCGGGCGGCCGACGTCTGCGTGGTCCCGAGTCACTCCGAGTCCTTCGGGCTGGTGGCTCTTGAGGCCGCCGCGTGCGGCGTGCCGGTCGTAGCGGCGGCGGTCGGAGGGCTGACGACTCTCATCGACGACGGAGGCACCGGCTTTCTCGTCGAAGGTCGCGATCCCGCGGAGTACGCCCGCCCCTTGGCTGCCATCCTGGGTGACCGCAACCTGGCCAGTCGTCTGGGCCAGGCCGCCGCGGCCCGGGCTCGGGCCTATACGTGGGCTGCTGCGGCCGATGAGCTGTGGACCCGAGGCGACGCCCTCACGTCTTCCGCGCTCGTGGCCTGCGGCTAGGCGGTCCTGTCCCGCCAGCCTCTTGCCGAGGCGGGGGTGCGCCGGTAGGGTCGCCATTGCCGTCAGCCCGAGGGCGTTCACCGGGTCATGTTCGTTCGGGGAAGTACGAACTGCCGCCCACGCGCGCTGCTCGGGCGGCGGCGCGCCCGGGAGGAGGCCGGCGCTCGGTCGGGCGGGGGCCGGCGCTCCGGCGCTGGGGCCGGCGCCAGCGCGGGCGTATGGTCTGGCGCCATGGCCTTGGCACGATCGTTGATGGTGGTAGGCGGCGGCAAGATGGGCGAGGCCCTGGTCGCGGGACTGCTGCGTACCGGGTGGGCGCAACCGCAGGCGATGGTCGTGGTCGAAACAGACGGCGCTCGGCGCGCCGAGCTTTCTGCCCGCTACCCGGGTCTGCGGGTCGTTGACCAGGCGAAGGAGGCGGGTGCGGCGGCCGGCGATAGCTCAGGGGACGCGATCGTCGCGGTCAAACCGGCCGATGCCGAAGCCGCGTGCCGGTCTTTGCCAACCATCGGGACCCGACGGGTCCTATCGATCGCCGCCGGAGTCACGCTGGCATCGCTGGAGTCCTGGTTGGAGGACGGCTCGGGGGCGGGGTCGCAAGACCACGGGATGGCGGTGGTCCGCGCCATGCCCAACACGCCGGCCCTGGTCGGCTGCGGCGCAGCCGCGATCGCCGGCGGCAGGGCGGCCGGACCGGACGACCTGGCCTGGGCCCAAGGCATCCTCGAAGCGGTCGGGACCGTGGTCGTCGTGCCGGAAACGGACCTCGACGCGGTCACCGGGTTGTCCGGTTCCGGCCCCGCCTACGTGTTCCTGCTGGCCGAGGCGCTCATCGATGCCGGCGAGCTGGTCGGGCTCTCGCACCCGGTCGCCCGGCAGCTGGCGGTCCAGACCCTGTTGGGATCAGCGCGACTGCTGGCGGAGACCGGCGATGACCCGGCCACCCTCCGGGCCGCGGTCACCTCGCCTGGTGGCACGACCGCGGCCGGGTTGCGGGTCCTCGAGGCGGCCGGAGTGCGTCATGCGGTCCACGAGGCCGTCGCCGCCGCGACGCAGCGGTCCCGCGAACTCGGGCGCCCCGCTTGACTGCCAGGCGGTAGATCTCGCGTCTTTCCGCCGATTCCGCCGATTCCGTGTGATATTTGCCACCAAATAGGTGTCAAATATCACACAAAAGGATGTGGGCGGTCGCTCGCGCCGGAGCACAAAAGGGCCACGAATACGCCGAAATCGCCTGAGGCACCGGCGCATTTCACCCAAATTGCGGTCATCGAGCCCGCCGGCACCCCGCCGCCACCGCGCCGGCCCCGGCACGCACCCCCCGGGGGCTCCCCACTTTCCCCAGGCCTCGTATTGGCGTACGCTCCAGGTGCGGAGAAGGGTGGTGCGACGCGCGTGCAACCAAACGAGTCCCGGTCCCGGTTCGTAACGGTGGCCGAGGTAGCCGATCAGCTTCGGGTGTCCAACATGACGGTGTACCGGCTGGTCCAGTCCGGGCAGTTGCCCGCCACCAGGGTGGGGCGGTCCTACCGGATCCGCGAGGATGACGTCGACCGCTACCTGGCCCAGCAGTACACCCGCGCCGGCTGAGCGACGACGGTCGCTACCCGCTGAGCTCGTCGCGCCCAACCGGGCCCCGCCCGCCTGCCCCGCCGACGTCGCTGCCCCGAGGGCCGATCTCGTTCCTCTCCGACTACGGGCTCGAGGACGAGTTCGTCGGGGTCGTGCACCGGGTGATAGCGGGCCGTGCCCCCGGCGTGACGGTCATCGACATCAGCCACCAGATCCCGGCCCATGACGTGCGCGCCGGCGCCCTGGCCCTGTGGCGGGCCGCGCCCTGGCTGGTCCCCGGCGTGATACTGGCCGTCGTCGATCCGGGAGTTGGCGGCCCCCGCCGGGCGGTTGCCATCGAGGTGGCCGGCGCCGGCGCCGTGCTCGTCGGCCCCGACAACGGTCTCCTCCTCCCCGCCGCCACCCTCCTCGGCCCCGTCACCGACGCGGTCGAGCTGACCGGGCCGCCGCCGTCTCCCAGTCGGGCGCCAGGGGGTCACCCTGGCCGGGGGGTGACGTTCGCGGGGCGAGACCTCTTAGCCCCTGCCAGCGCTGACCTGGCGAAGGGGGTCGACCTCCACCGGCTCGGTACCGTGATCGACCCGGCCGGGCTGGCCGGCGATCCCGTCTCCCGGCCCGACGCGGAACCCGATGGCCGCCTGCGGGCCGAGGTGCTGTGGGTCGACCACTTCGGCAACGCCCAGCTCAACGCCCGTCCGGCGGACGCCGAGCACTTGGCCCCCGTCACCTTGGTGCAAGTCGGACACCACACCCTGTCGGCACGCTGGTTCTCGACCTACGCCGAGATGGGAGACGCGCCCGCCGGCCAGGACGCCCCGGAGGTGGGTCTCGTCACCGACTCGTACGGATTGCTGGCGCTCAGCTGCGACGGCGACTCAGCAGCCGCCCTGCTCGGAATGCGCGCCGGCGACCAGGTTTGGCTCGACCGATCATCGGGGGGATAGCCCCGCCGGTACCATCTATCCCATGGCATCAGCCCGGCGGATTCCTGAAGCCACCGTCGCTCGCCTGCCCCTCTACCTACGGGCGCTCGATGAGGTGGCGCGGGAGCGCACCGTCACCATCTCGTCCGACTCGCTGGCCATCCGGGCCGGGTTCAACGCCGCCCAGGTGCGCAAGGACCTGTCCCACCTCGGGTCGTACGGCACCCGCGGGGTCGGCTACGACGTCGCCTACCTGGTGCGCCAGATCAACCGCCAACTCGGGCTCACCGAAGATCGCCCAGTCGCCATCATTGGCGCCGGGAACCTGGGACAGGCCCTCGCCAGCTACGGCGGATTCCCATCCCGAGGCTTCAACGTGGTGGCGGTCTTCGACGTCGACCCCGCCAAGATCGGCACCCGCCTGGGGGAGACGGTCGTGCATCCCAGCGCATCGATGATCGAAATTATTCGCAGTGAACGGGTGGCCATCGCGGTCATCGCCACTCCCGCAACGGTCGCCCAGAGCGTGGCGGACGCGGCGGTGGCCGCCGGCGTGGGCTCGGTCCTCAACTTCGCTCCCACCACGGTGACCGTCCCCCGGCACGTGGCCCTGCGTCAGGTCGACCTCGGCATCGAGTTGCAGATCCTGAGCTTCTACCACCAGCAGGCCGGCAATCTGGTCGCGGCCGCGGGAGGGTAGCGAACCCGATGCCGGTAGCCGATGTGCTCTACCCGGTCAACCTGATCGTGGCGGGCCGGCGCTGCGTCGTCGTCGGTGGCGGCGCGGTTGCTGCTCGCAAAGTGGACGGCCTGATCGCGGCCGGCGCCGAAGTGGTGGTGGTGGCGCCCGAGATCAGCGAGCAGATCCGGGCCCGGGGCGTTCGGCTCGTCGAGCGTCCATACCGGACAGGGGATCTCGACGAGGCGTGGCTGGCGATCGTCGCCACCGACGACCCCGAGGTCAATCGGGCGGTTTACGCCGAGGGAGAGGCGGCCCGGATGTGGGTCAACGCCGCGGACGACCCGGCGGCGTGCTCTTTTACCCTGCCGGCCGTGGTGCGCCGAGGACCGGTCATGGTCGCCGTGTCGACCGCAGGCCGTAGTCCGGCCTTGGCCAGTTGGCTCCGGGATGAAGTGGCCGCCCAGGTCGGGCCGGAGGTTGGTCTGTTGGCGGAGTGGTTGTCCGAAGCCCGGGGCCAGCTGAAGGCCGCCGGGCGGTCCACCGAGGATGTCGACTGGCGCCCGGCGCTCGATTGGGACATGCTCGAACTGATCCGTTCGGGCCACACGGCCCAGGCAAGGGAGCGCCTGCAGGCGTGTCTGTCGTCGTCGTAGGACTCAATAACCGCACCACCCCACTATCGGTGCTCGAACCGATGACGGTGCCGCCCGCCCGCATGGCCAAGGCCCTGCACGACCTGTCCGGCCGGGACCACTTGAGCGAGGTGGTCGTCGTTTCGACCTGCCTGCGTAGCGAGGTCTACGCGGTCGCCAGCCGCTTCCATGGGGCCATGAGCGAGATCCGCAACTTCTTCTCCGACTGGAGCGGTATCCCGCCGGAGGCCTTCGCCGACCAGTTGTACTCGTACTACGACGAGGCGGCCGCCGCCCACCTCTTCAAGGTGGCGGCCGGGTTGGACTCGGCGGTGCTCGGGGAGAGCGAGATCCTCGGCCAGGTCGGCGACGCGTGGGAGGCGGCCAGGGCGGAGTCAGTTTCCGGGCCCATGCTGTCCATCCTGTTCCGCCAGGCCCTCGAAGTCGGCAAACGCGTCCGTTCGGAGACGGCCATCGCCCGAGGTACGACGTCGCTGTCTCAAGCGGCGGTCGCATTAGCGAGCGCCAAGCTCGGGTCGTTGGCCGGGAAAACAACGCTGGTGCTGGGGGCGGGGGAGATGGGCGAGGCCATGGCCCAAGCGCTGGCCGGAGCCATCGACACCGGGACGCTCCTTGTCGCCAACCGCACGTGGAGCCGGGCCACCCAGCTGGCTGCCCGTTGCGGGGGCCGGGCCATCGAGTGGTCCGGTCTGCCGGGCGCCCTGGTGCAGGCCGACGTGATGCTGGCGTCGACCGGGTCGCCGGGGATTCTCTTGGAAGCCGCGGACCTGCAAACGGTGTTGGCGGCGCGCCAAGGACGGCCGCTGCTGATCGTCGACATTGCCGTGCCCCGAGACGTGGACCCGGCCGTTGGGGCTCTCCCGGGCGTGACCCTGCTCGACATGGACGACCTCACCGCCTCGGCCGCCGTAGCCATGGCCGGCCGACGGCAGGAGGTGCCATCGGCGGAGATCATCGTTGCCGAGGAGGTGGAGCGCTACCTGGACGTCGCGGCCCAGCGGCACGTAGCCCCTCTGGTGACCGCCTTGCACGAGCGGGGCGAGGAGATTCGCGCCGCCGAGCTGGCCCGTTTTCGGCGCCGATTGGCTGGGCTGGAGCCGACCCAACTCGCGGCCGTGGAGGCGCTGACCCGCGGGATCGTGGCGAAGCTGCTCCACGAGCCGACCATCAAGGTCAAGGCCGGCGCCGGCAGCCCCAGCGGCGAGCAGCTGGCCCAGGCGCTGCGCCAGCTGTTCGAGCTCGACCCGTAGTCGGGCTGGTTAGCGGTGGCCATGGGCCCCACTCTCCGGATTGCCACCCGGGGCAGCACCTTGGCCCGCTGGCAGGCGGCCGAGGTCGGCCGGCTCCTGCGCACGGCGCGGCCTGAGCTCGACGTCCGTCTGGTCGTGGTCGACACGACCGGCGACCGGCGTCAGGATCTCCCGGTGTGGGAGATCGGTGGACAAGGGGTGTTCGTAAAGGAGGTTCAGGCCGCCGTGCTCGACGGCCGGGCGGATCTCGCCGTGCACTCGGCCAAGGACCTGCCGTCGCTGACGGCGCCGGGCTTGGTCCTGGCCGCGCTCCCTTGTCGGGCCGATCCCCGCGACGCCCTGGTCGGCGCGGCGCTCGCTGGCCTCGGGCCGGGGGCGTTGGTGGCCACCGGATCGGTACGGCGCCGGGCCCAGCTGGCCTGGTTGCGCCCGGACCTCACCTTCACCGGTTTGCGGGGCAACATCGCCACCCGCCTCGAACGGATTCCGGTTGGAGGCGCAGTGGTGGTGGCGGCCGCCGCCTTGGAACGTCTCGGGCTTACCGGTCGGGCCGCGGAGATCCTCGACGTGACGGTCATGCTCCCGCAGGTGGGGCAGGGCGCCATCGGCGTCGAGTGCCGGGCTGACGACGACGTCACCATCGAGGCCCTGGCCAGCATCGACGACCCGACCGTGCGATCGGCGGTGACGGCGGAGCGGGCGTTCCTGGCTCGCCTCGGGGGTGGATGTGACCTGCCGGTGGGTGCCTACGCCGGGCTCGGTCAGGACGGACGATTGGAGATCGAGGGCTTCCTGGCCTCGGCGGACGGTCGGGTGGTTCTGCGGTCCTCGCTTACGGGTCCGGTAACGGACCTGGTGGCGGCCGGCGGGCTGAGCGCGTCCACTGGGCTGAGCGCGGCCGGCGGGCTGAGCGCGGCCGGGGGGCTGAGCGCGGCCGGGGGGCTGAGCGCGTCCGCTGGGCTGAGCGCGGCCGGCGGGCTGAGCGCGTCCGCTGGGCTGAGCGCGGCCGGCGGGCTGAGCGCGGCCGGGGGGCTGAGCGCGGCTGCCGATCTCGGCACTCGCCTCGCCGGCGAGCTGCTCGCCGCCGGCGGGGCTGACCTGTTTGACTCCGATTTCGGGGTGAGGGGCGTCGGGGTGGGCGACGCCAGTACATGACGGTCTATCTGGTGGGCGCCGGGCCCGGTGACCCGGGGCTGCTCACGCTGCGGGCCGCCGAGATACTCGGCGTGGCCGACGTGGTCGTGCACGACCGTCTGGCCGACGCCAGCCTGCTGGAACTGGCGCCCGCCCGGGCCCGGCGCATCGATGTCGGGAAGTCGCCCGGGGGTCCCGTCCACCAGGACGAGATCAACGCCCTTCTGGTGAGCGAAGGTCGGGCCGGCCGGACAGTGGTCCGGCTCAAGGGCGGCGACCCCTTTGTCTTCGGGCGGGGGGGCGAGGAGGCCCTGGCCCTCCAAGAGGCCCAGGTGCCGTTCGAGGTGGTGCCGGGGATCACCTCTGCTATCGCTGTGCCAGCGTACGCGGGCGTCCCGGTCACCCACCGGGGCTTGTCCACGTCGTTCACTGTCGTCACCGGTCACAGCCGCCACGCCGTCGACCGGGAGACCAACTGGGAGGCGCTCGCCACGGCTGGCGGCACCATCGTGGTGCTGATGGGAGTGGCTCATCGCGGCGCCATCGCCGCCCGCCTGATGGCGGGCGGGCTGGCGCCCGACACGCCGGTCCTGGCCGTGCGTTGGGGCACGCGCCCCGAGCAACGCACGGTGCGGGTTCGTCTGGACGAGCTGGCGATGACGCCCCTCGACCCGCCCGTGACCATGGTGATCGGGGCCGTCGCCGGGCTGGCGCTCGAGTGGTACGAGCAGCGTCCTCTGTTCGGCTGCCAGGTGGTGGTCACCCGGGCCCGCCTTCAGGCGTCCGGGCTGGTCACCCGGCTCCGCGACCTGGGAGCCCGCCCCGTCGAGGTGCCGGCGATCCGCATCGATCGTCCGGCCGACGGCGGGGCGGAATTGGATCGGGCCGCGGCCGCGCTGGCGGCCGGCAGGTACGACTGGGTGGTGTTCAGCTCCGCCAACGCGGTCGAAGCATTGCTGGCCCGGTTGCCCGACGCCCGGTCCTTTGGTTCCGCTCGCATCGCCGCCATGGGACCGGGAACCGCCGCCGCTCTCGCCGGGTGGCGCCTGGTCGCCGATCTGGTCCCCGAGCGGTCCGTGGCCGAGGGCCTGCTCGAGGCGTTCCCTGACCCGGAGGGGCCGGGGGCGTCGGTCCTGCTGCCCCGAGCCGGCGAGGGACGCCTGACGCTGCAGGAGAGGTTCGTCGCCGCCGGTTGGGAGGTCGACGCGGTCGAGGCCTACCGGACGGCGCGCCTGTCATTGACTGAGGCGGAGCAGGCTGCGATCGCTGGGGCCGACGCGGTGTGCTTCGCCTCGGCGTCGTCGGTCCACAGTTTGGTGGACGCGGCCGGCGGGCTCGGCTCGCTGCCCCCCGTGGTGGTGTGCATCGGCCCCACCACCGCGGCGGCCGCCGAGGCCGCCGGCCTGGACGTGACCGCTGTGGCCGCCCGCCACACCCTCGAGGGCCTGGTCGACGCGTTGGTGGTGGCGCTCAACGCCGGGAAGCCGGCAGGGGGGCGCTGAGCGAGAACACCGGGTGGCGGGGGGCGATGGTGGCGAGCTCCTCGTCGGTCGAGTCGGGACCTACCCCGTCGAAGAACACCCCGACCTCGGCCTTCCAGCGCCGCAGGTACTCGCGCAGGACCGGGACCTTCTCACTGTCGGGTACCTCCGCCGCCGTCCGGTCGTCGCGGCGCTTGCCGAGTAGCAGCGACAGGCGCCCATCGGCCGCCCGGACGTTGCGGACCCACTCCGCGTCGCCTCGGGGCGCCACCAGGAAGTCGTGGTCGTCGAAGGTGAGCAGGTTGACGGGTACCCGCCTGGGCTGGCCGGTCTTGCGGCCGGGCACCTCTAGGACCCGGGAGCCGAGGACGCTGATTCCGAGGCGGGTCGAGCCGGCGACGGCCCGGTTGAAGACGTTTCGGGTGAACCATCCGGGACGGCGGTAGTGAGCGGGCATGAGGGCCTCCTAGTGGTTTGAGCCGGTCTGTGTGACTCATGATCCTAATAGAGAACAGTGATCTCGTCAAGAGTCAATGTTCTGGTATGCTGCAGCCATGTCCGCTTCTCTCACCGCCCGGGCTCGGGTCCGAGCCGAGTTGACCCGGGAGATCCTGGCTGCCGCGCACACCGAACTGGCGTCCGAGGGCGCCTCGGGCCTGTCGCTGCGGGCGGTGGCTCGTCGTCTCCAGATGGTGCCCTCGGCCCTGTACCGGTATTTCCCCAACCGGGACGCCCTGCTCACGGCCCTGATCATCGACGCCTACGAAGCAGTGGGGGCTGCGGCGCAGCGAGCCGACCGAGCGGCCGCCGCGGACCCCCTGGCTCGATGGATGGCGGTGACGGCGGCGGTCCGGCTATGGGGGCAGGAGCATCCGCACGAGTGGGCGCTGGTGTACGGGTCCCCGGTTCCCGGCTACCGCGCCCCCCAGGACACCGTCGCCGCTGCGCTCGAGGTGACCACCGTGTTGGGCGGGATCTTTGCCGGCGCCCATCCTCTGGGCGCGCCGGCGCCCGCGTCGATGCCGACGGCGCCGCCCGGTCTGGATGCGGTGCTCGAGCCGCTGCAGGCCGCCCTGTTGCCGGGCCGGGGGCCGGAAGTGTTGGGCGCGGCCCTGCTGGCGTGGACGCAGCTGTTCGGCATGGTCAGCCTGGAGCTGTTCGGCCACTACGTGGGCGCCACGACTGACTTCGACGCCGCGTTCGACTACGCCATGCGGACCGTGGCCCGCGTCGTGGGCCTACCAGACGCCTGAGCGGGATCGTCCGGTGCGGGACCGAGCTTCCGCCAGGCGCTCGGGCCGTTTATTGGTAACACTTCCGTATCTTGGTAGCGGGGGGGCCCCTTTGTGTCGTGTCCTCTTTGTGTCGCCTTCGCGACCAAAAACGCTAAGTGCTACCAAAAAGCTCGGGCCCGGGCCGGCGGTAGCGTGGGCACCATGGGGTTTCCCGCCACTCGAATGCGCCGGCTGCGTAGTAACCGCCTCTTGCGCGACCTGGTCGCGGAGACGGCGCTCACCCCGGCCGACCTCATCGCCCCCCTGTTCGTGCGGGAGGGCATCGACGAGCCGCAGCCCATCCCGTCCCTTCCCGGAGTGGTGCAACACAGCACCGAGAGCGTCGTCAAGGAGGCCGACCGGCTGGCGTCGCTCGGCGTGCCGGCCGTGGTGTTGTTCGGTGTCCCCGTCGTCAAAGACGCCATCGGTAGCGGGGCCTCTGACGCGGCCGGAATCGTGCAGGTGGCGTTACGCCGGCTGGCCGGCGAGCTCGGCGACCGGATCGTCCTCATCGCCGACCTCTGCCTGGACGAGTACACCGATCATGGCCACTGCGGGATTCTCGACGAGCGCGGCGAGGTGGACAATGACCGCACCCTGGACCGCTACGCGCACGTTGCCGTCGCCCAGGCCGCGGCCGGGGCCCAAGTGATCGCTCCGTCCGGGATGATGGACGGCCAGGTCGCCGCGATCCGGGCCGGCCTGGATTCGGCCGGCTTCGCCGATGTGGCCATCCTGGCCTACGCCGCGAAGTACGCGTCGGCGCTGTACGGCCCGTTCCGGGACGCCGTGGACGTGACCATCGCCGGCGGCGGGGACCGAAAGGGCTACCAGCAGGACCACCGCAACCGTCGCGAGGCGTTGCGCGAAGTGGAGCTCGACATCGCCGAGGGGGCGGACATGGTGATGGTCAAGCCCGCCCTGGCCTACCTCGACGTGATCGCCGCGGTGCGGGCCCGCGTCGACGTCCCGGTAGCGGCCTACCACGTAAGTGGGGAGTACGCCATGATCAAGGCCGCGGCCGAGCGAGGTTGGATCGACGGCCCCGCGGTGGCCCTCGAGCACACCATCGCCATCAAGCGGGCAGGCGCCGACATGATCCTGACCTACCTGGCAGGGGAGCTGGCCGAGACGCTCAATGGGTGACGAGCCGAGCCCAGGGCCAAACAGCGCGGCCCTGTTCTTCCGAGCCCAGCGGGTGATCCCGGGTGGGGTCAACTCACCCGTACGGGCCTTTCGCTCCGTGGGCGGCATCCCGTACTTCGTGGCCCGGGGCGAAGGGGCGTATGTCTGGGACGTCGACGGGAACCACTACCTGGACTACGTCCAGTCGTACGGGGCGTCGATCCTCGGGCACAGCCACCCCAAGGTGGTCGAAGCGGTGCGCCGGGCGGCCGGGGAGGGCACGTCATTCGGCGCTCCGACCGAGCGTGAGGTGCTCCTGGCCGAGGAGATCTGCGCCCGGGTCGCCGGCTGCCAAGAGGTCCGGCTGGTGAGCAGCGGGACCGAGGCGACCATGTCGGCGGTGCGCTTGGCACGAGGGGCGACGGGGCGCGACCGGATCGTCCTGTTTTCTGGGTGCTACCACGGCCACAGCGACGGCCTCCTGGCCGGCGGGGGCAGCGGGGTGGCCACCCTGGGACTGCCTGCGTCGGCCGGAGTGCCCAAGGCGGCAGTGGCGGAGACCGTTGTCGTCCCGTACAACGTGGTGCCCGACATCGACGACGACGTGGCCTGCGTCATCGTCGAGCCGGTCGCGGCCAACATGGGCCTGGTGGCGCCGGCCCCCGGTTTCCTCGAAGGGCTGCGGCAGGCCTGCGACGCGGCGGGGGCCCTGCTCATCTTCGACGAGGTCATCACCGGCTTCCGGGTCGGCTTTGGCGGGGCGGCCGAGCTGCTAGGGGTGCGACCGGACCTGTGGTGTTTCGGCAAGGTCATCGGTGGCGGCCTCCCCCTGGCTGCGTTCGGAGGCCGCAGGGACGTGATGGAGCAACTGGCGCCCGTTGGCGCCGTCTACCAAGCGGGCACGCTGTCTGGCAACCCGCTGGCCACCGCCGCCGGCCTGGCCGTGCTGTCCCTGCTCGACGCGGCTGCCTACCGCGAACTAACCGCCCGGGTCGGGAGGCTCGGGGCCGGCCTGGCCGGCGCCCTCGGGGCGGAGGTGCAAGTGCCGGTGGTGGGGCCGCTGATCGGGGTGTTCTTCGGGAGTGAGCCGGTGACCGACTATGAGGGCGCTACCAAGTCGGCAGCCACCGGGCGTTATCCGGGCCTGATGCACGGCCTACTGGAGCGGGGAGTGGCGATCGCGCCCGGAGCGTACGAGATCTTTTTTCCGAGCCTGGCGCATACCGACGCCGACATGGAACGGACCGTGGAGGCGTTCGGCACGCTAAGCGCCTTCGGGCACTAGCCGGGCCAGAGTCGCGACCGCCCGGTAGGCCGCCTCGGCCGGGCCGAGCTCGTCGGGGCGGAGCAGGTTGGCCATGATCCGCAGCACCCACTCCATCAGGCTGCGGCTGCGCATCCCGGTAGTCACCAGCACCTTCATCAACTCCGGCCGGCCGATGATCCGCACGAAGGCGCGGGCCACCTTGTAGTAGAGGGCGTAGGCCTCGTCGAGGCGCTGCTGGTAGGTCTGCAGGGCCATGCCGTCGCCGCTGGTCAGGGCCAGGTGCACGGCGTCGGCAGCGAAGCGCCCCGACTCATAGGCGTAGGCGATCCCCTCCCCGTTGAACGGGTTGATGGTGCCGCCCGCATCGCCAACGACCAACCAGGTAGGGCCGGCGTGCGGGCCGACCGACATGCCCATGGGGAGCCGGCCGCCGGTGGCCGGGCCGCACGCGGTCTCGGGGCGGATATCCCACGACTCTGGTGCATAGTCGGCGAAGCTCTGCAGGAGGTGGGTGGTGTTGACGGCCTTCCACTGGTTGAAGGTGGAGAGCAGGCCGATGCCGACGTTGATCCGGCCATCGCCGACGGGGAAAATCCAGCCGTAGCCGGGGAGCACGTTGCCGGCCTTGTCACGGATGTCCAGCCAGCTGTCGATCCACGGCTCGTCGTGGCGGGGCGACGTCCAGTAGCCCCTGATGGCCATCCCCTGCGGGTAGGCCCGGTTGCGGCTGGTGCCGAGTGAACGACCGAAACGGGAGTTGGCCCCGTCGGCCACCACCGTGTAGCGGGCCCGCACCTGAACGGGGGTGTCGGGGGTGCCGGCGATGGCGTGCGGGCCTGGCTCGGCGCCGGCGCCGGCGCTGGCGCGGGCCGGGGCCTTGGTGCGCACCCGGGCGCCGCGCACCAACCCGGATTCGACAACCGGCTCGATGGCCTCCGTTCCTTCCCAGACCGTCGCCCCCGCCTTGGCGGCGCGCTCGGCGACCAGGGCGTCGAGATCTTTGCGGGTGATCACGTAGCCGTACCCGGGAAGGTCCGGGTGGTCCGGCCAGGTGAGCTCGAGGGTGCGGCCGAACCCGTGCGAGCGCAGACCCTCGAAACGATGGCCGGCGCCGGCCAACTCGTCGGCGAGGCCCATGTCCTCCAGTTGGCGAACCGACCGGGGGGTGAGGCCGTCGCCGCAGGTCTTCTCGCGTGGGTAGCGCTTGCGTTCCACCATCACCACGTCGTGGCCGGCGCTGGCGAGCCAGTAGGCGCACGCCGCCCCCGACGGCCCGCCGCCGACCACCAATACGTCGCAACGGCGGGAGGCGACCGGGGCGACGTTGTCCATCCGGAGCAATCTACGCCGCGGTGGGGAGTAGCTCGGACCAAGGCCGGCGGGGCCGGCGGGGGCCGGCGGGTGGCTAACATCGCCGGCGTGGATCAGTACCTCCCGATCGTGCTGTTGCTGGCCGTGGTGGCGGGCTTCGCCGGCCTCTCAGTGGTGGGCTCGCGGACGCTCGCCCCGAAACGCCCGACGGGAGCCAAGGAAGGGGCGTACGAGTCAGGTATCGCGCCCCGGTACGAGCCCGCTGCTCGCTTCCCGGTGCGCTTCTACCTGGTCGCCATGATCTTCATCATCTTCGATATCGAGATCATCTTCCTCTACCCCTGGGCGGTGATGTACCACCAACTCTCGACCTTTGGCCTGGCTGAGATGGCGACGTTCGCGGGAGTGGTTTTCATCGCCTTCGCCTACCTGGTCTCCAACGGGGCCCTCGACTGGGGCCCCGCACCGCGCCGTGGCGTTCACGCCTCGGCAGACCTGTCGCGCACCACAACCTCTACCGTGCTGCGGGTGCCGCGGCCCGAAGAGCTGTACCAGGGGACCGACCCGAGACCGCTCGACGGCGAGGTCGACGAGACGGGTGACTCGGAGCATCAGGTCGTGGAGCCCGCCTGAGCGCCCGCCGCAAAGCAACTTCTGCGGAAGAGGCGGCGGCGGGCCGGACCAGTTGGCACGCCGGACCGTGATGGTCCTACCGTGCGAAGCAGAAGGAGGAACACGTCGATGGGCCTGGAGAACCTCCAGCACAACTTCTTGACCGGGACGCTCGAGGGCTTTGTCAAGTGGGCGCGCGCCTCGAGTTCGTGGGCGGCCAACTTCGGCCTGGCCTGCTGCGCGATGGAAATGATGGCTACCGGCGCCGCCAACTTCGATTTGGCTCGCTTCGGGATGGAGGTGTTCCGGGCGTCCCCCCGCCAGGCGGATGTGATGATCGTGGCTGGGCGGGTCAGCCAGAAGATGGCACCGGTGCTGCGCCAGGTCTACGACCAGATGATGGAGCCCAAGTGGGTCATCTCGATGGGTGTGTGCGCCAGCACGGGCGGGATGTTCAACAACTACGCCATCGTTCAGGGCGTCGATCAAATCGTCCCGGTCGACGTGTATGCGCCGGGGTGTCCTCCAGGGCCCGAGACGCTCATCCACGCCATCCTTACCCTGCACCAAAAGATCCGGATCGGGGAGATCACCCGCCGCACCGCCACCGGGACGGGGGCCGGGATCCATCTCGACCCGTCCACCCGACGCGAGCCCCTGCGGCTGCCGGCCCGATGAGCGAGGTCGCTCAGGCTGAGGTTGCACCGGCTGAGGTCGCACCGGCCGAGGACCCTACGACCCTGCACGGCTGCCCGCTCGACGCTCGCCCCGGCGCGGTAGTCGTGCACTGCAACCGGGACGACTACCTGCCATTGATGACCGCCCTCAAGGACGACGGCTATGAGCTGCCGGTAGGTGTGACGGGCGTGGACTACCTCACCCACCCGGGGCGGGACTTGCCGGCGGCGATCATTCCCGAACGCTTCGAGGTGGTCGTCGAGCTGTTGTCGCTCGAGCACCGCCGGCGGATCCGGGTCCGCTGTCAGATCCCCGCGGAGGATCCGGCCACCCCGACGCTTTTCGACCTGTGGCCGGGCACCGAGGCCCACGAGCGGGAGACGTACGACATGTTCGGGATCCGTTTTGATGGCCACCCCGACCTGTCCCGGATACTGATGCCGGAGGATTGGGAGGGTCACCCGCTGCGCAAGGATTACGACACCGGCCACATCCCGGTCCAGTTCAAAGAGGCCCCCAAGTGACCACCACGGATCGGCCGGACGCGGCGGAGTCGGCCGAGCCCAAGGGGGCCACCGAACCCAACGGACCCAACGGGCCCAGCGAGCTGGCCGAGGCCCGCAAGGTGACGCTGCTCGACCGCATCCTGGGCCGTGTCCCCTCTGCCGACTCCGAGCTCACCCAGATCCTCGAGACCAAGACGGACGAGGGCAGCCAGGAGATGATGCCCCGGGCTCGGACCAGCACCCGGGAGCTCAGCCGGGAATCCGGATCGGTGCTGCGCCTACCCGAGGGGGTCCGGCTCGACCGGTCCGATATCGACGTGGACATCCCCGAGGACGAGACGATGATCCTCAACCTGGGGCCGTCACATCCGTCCACCCATGGAGTCCTGCGGGTCATGGTCGAACTGGACGGCGAAACGGTGCTGCGCTCCAAACCGGTGGTGGGCTACCTGCACACCGGGATGGAGAAGACGGCGGAGGAGCTCATGTACCACCAGGGTGGCACCAACGTCACCCGCATGGACTACCTGTCCCCGTTCTTCAACGAACTGGGCTTCTGTCTCAGCGTCGAGCAGTTGTTGGATATCGAGATCCCGCCGCGAGCGACCTGGATCCGTATGCTCATGTGCGAGCTCAACCGGATCAGCTCCCACTTCCTGTGGTTGGCCACCAACAGCTCCGACCTCGGGGCCATCAACATGTTGGTGTACGGGTGGCGGGATCGGGAGATGGTCCTGGCCTTCTTCGAGAAGGTCACGGGCCTGCGGATGAATCACAACTACTTCCGTCCCGGCGGGGTAGCCGCCGACCTGCCTGACGGGTGGCACGACGACGTGCTGGCGCTGTGCGAAGCCATCCCTCGCCGCATGGACGAGTACGACAACCTGCTCACCGGCCAGCCGATCCTCCAGAACCGGCTCAAGGGAGTGGGTCCCCTCGACGCGGCCACCGCCATCGGGCTCGGGGTAACCGGGCCGCTGCTGCGTTCCACCGGGGTGGCGTGGGACCTGCGCCGGGACCAGTCCTACCTGGCGTATGACGACGTGGACTTTGACGTGATCGTAGGCACCGAAGGTGACTGCTGGGACCGTTACGCCATTCGTTTCAACGAGATCCGAGAGTCGGTCAGGATCGTCAGGCAGATCATCGACCGTATGCCGAGCGGGGACTTCCGGACCCAGGACAAGAAGGTCACTCCGCCGCCGCGCAACCGTATCGACGAGTCGATGGAAGCCCTGATTCACCATTTCAAGCTGTACACCGAGGGCTTCCGCGTACCCCCTGGCGATGCCTACGTCCCGATCGAGAGCCCTCGCGGCGAGAGCGGCTGTTACATCGTCTCGGATGGCACCGCCCGGCCTTATCGGATGCACATGCGGGCCGCCAGCTTCGCCAACCTGCAGGCTATGGCGCCGCTGGCTCGAGGTGCCCTCATTGCCGACACCATCGCCATCGTCTCGACCATCGATCCGGTGCTCGGGGACGTCGATCGGTGAGCGTCGGTCCGAGAGCTTCTTTGCCGAAGTTGTTTCGTGGCGGGCAAGTAGGCAAGGATCGAGCGTGGCTCGGCTGACCCCGGACAATCAGCAGCGGGCGCGCGAGCTCATCGCGCTCTACCCGCACTCGCGGTCCGCACTGATTCCCATCCTGCACCTGCTCCAGGGGCAGGACGGCTACCTCAGCGAGGATGGCATGGGCGACGTGGCCGAGTTGCTCGGCTTGACCGCGGCGGAAGTCCGGGGGACCGCGACCTTCTACGACATGTTCCACCTCGAGCCGGTGGGCCGATATGTGGTGGCGGTGTGCACCAACATCGCCTGCATGCTCCAGGGCGCCTATCGGCTGCTCGAACACGCCGAGGAGCGCCTCGGAGTGGCGCCGGGAGGCACCACCGGGGATGGTCTTTTTACCCTGGAAGACGCCGAGTGCCTGGCCCTGTGCGGCAACGCTCCCTGCCTCACGGTCAACTGGCGGTTCTTCGGTGACGTCGACCTGGGGCGCTTCGACACCCTGGTTGAGGACCTGCGGGCCGGGCGCCTCGACGACGAAGTACCTCCCCACGGCACGCTCAGTCGGGTCCAGCGGGCCACGGGCCTCCAGGCGGGTGGCGAAGGCGCGGCCGGGGCCGCGTCGGAAGGAGTGCCCGCCGCGCTCCCTACTCACCTCGACCTCGACACCCGCCGCACTACCGCCGCGGTTGCATCCATGGATGCCGGGCATCTCGAGGGCGGCACGTGACGGTCACCGACGCACCCCGGATCATCAGCGCCCGCCTGGGAAAGCCCCGGTCCTGGACCCTGGAGACCTATCTTGCCGACGGCGGCTATCGCGGGCTGCGCGCCGCCCTGGCCATGACCCCGCAACAGATCCACGACCATGTCAACGTGGCCAATATCCTCGGACGTGGCGGCGCCGGGTTCGAGGCCGGTCGCAAGTGGGGCATGCTCCGCAAGGCCGAGCCCCTCTACCTGACCATAAATGGTGATGAGAGCGAGCCGGCCACCTTCAAGGACCACGCCCTCATCGAGGGCGATCCTCACCAGCTGATCGAAGGGTCGCTCATCTGCGCCTACGCCATCGGGGCTGATCAGGTCTTCATCTACACCCGGGGGGAGTTTCCCCTCGCCATCGAGCGCCTCGAGGCGGCCCTCAACGAGGCCTACGCCTACGGCGCCGTAGGGCGCAACATCTTCGGGAGCGAGTTCTCCATTGACATCGTGGTCCACCCCGGTGCCGGCGCGTACATCTGTGGCGAGGAAACGGCGATGCTCGAAAGCCTGGAGGGCAAGCGAGGATATCCCCGCATCAAGCCGCCCCATTTTCCCGCTGCCATCGGTTTGTACGGCGCGCCCACCATCGTCAACAACGTCGAAACGGTCTCCAACCTGCCGTGGGTGGTGCTCAACGGCGGCGAGGCCTTTGCGGCGCTGGGTGAGGGTCGTTCCAAGGGGACGAAGCTGATCGCGCTGGCCGGCCACGTCAAGCGACCGGGCAACTACGAGTTGGAATGGGCCAAGGTCAGCTTCCGCGACCTCATGTACGACCCTCGCTTGGGCGGCGGTATCCGGGATGACAACGAGCTGAAGGCGTTCATCCCTGGAGGGGTGTCATCGCCGTGGTTGGGGCCCGAGCATCTCGACGTGCTGCTGGCTAACGACGCCATCGCGGCCGTGGGGTCCATGGCCGGCTCGGGTTCGGTGATCCCCATGGACCACACCACCTGCACGGTGCGGGTGGCGTGGCGCATCGTGCGCTTCTTCCACCGGGAGTCGTGTGGTCAGTGCACGCCCTGCCGGGAGGGGAGCGGCTGGCTGGAGAAGATCCTCGAGCGCATCGAGAACGGCCAGGGTCGCGAGTCCGACCTCGACCTGCTCATGGACATATGCGACAACATCTCGCCCGGCGTGACGTGGCCCCCCGCCCAGACCACTATTTGTGTGCTCGGGCCGTCGATGCCCCCGGCGGTGGCGGCCGGGATCCGCACGTTCCGAGACGAATACCTGGCGCACATCCGCGAGGGCCGCTGTCCGTTGCCACCCGACCGCCTGCCCCGAAAGCTGGCCCATGTCTGATCCCTCCGAACCGACCGAGCCGACCGGTCAGCCGCCCTCTCAACCGGAGGGCTCCGAGCCCTTGCCTCGCAAGGCGACTGGACCCAAGAAGGCGCCTGGAGCCCGGAAGCGGACCGGCCGGGGGGCGGCTGTGCCGACCGAACCGGCGGGCGCGTCGGCCGAACCGCCCCCGCCGTCCGCGGCGCAGGGACCGGCCCCCAAGAAGCGAACCCGTCGGGGCAAGGCCGCGTCCGTCGAACCGGCCCCGGCCCCGGCCGAACCAGCGGCCGCGTCCGTCGAACCGGCGCCGGCGCCGGTCGAACCGGCGGCTGTGTCCGTCCAACCGCCGCCGGCCCCGGTCGAACCGGCGGTCGCGGCCGTCCAACCGCCGCCGGCACCGGCCGAACCGGCGGTCGTGAGAGTCCAACCGGCGCCGGCCCCCGCCGCACCGGCGCCGGCGCCCGCCGCACCGGCTCCCGTCTCGGTCCGGCTGGTCCCTCGCCCCCTCGTGACCGAGAGCGCGGTTGGCACCGCCCCTCTGGCTCCGTCCCACGAGGGCGGGCCTGTCACGATCACCATCGACGGCCACCAGATCCAAGCCCAGGCCGGCCAGTGGATCATCCAGGCCGCCGACGATGCCGGCGTCTACATCCCCCGCTTTTGCTACCACCCCCGGATGAAGCCTGTCGGCATGTGCCGTATGTGCCTGGTGGAGGTCAAAGGACCACGCGGGTCGTCGCTCATGCCGGCCTGCTACAACCCCGTTGCCGAGGGGATGGAGATCCACACGGCCAGCCCCATGGCCAAGAAAGCCCAGGAGGGTGTGCTCGAGTTCCTCCTCGTCAACCACCCCCTCGACTGCCCCGTCTGCGATAAGGGCGGCGAGTGCCCGCTCCAGGACCAGACCCTCGCCTACGGGCCCGGCGAGAGTCGCTTCGTCGAGGAGAAACGCCACTGGGAGAAGCCGCTCCCGATCTCCGACCTGGTGTACCTCGACCGCGAGCGCTGCATCCAATGCGGGCGCTGCGTGCGCTTCGCGGACGAGGTGGCCGGCGACGCCCTCATCGATTTCGCCGAGCGGGGCGACGAGACCGAAGTCGCCACGTTCCCCGGCGACCCCTATTCGTCGTACTTCAGCGGCAACGTGGTGCAGATCTGCCCGGTTGGCGCCCTTACTGCCAAGCCCTACCGCTTTAAGGCCCGACCGTGGGACCTGGAGCAGGTGGAGAGCACGTGTACGACGTGCTCGGTCGGTTGTCGGGTGGCCGTGCAATCCAGCTCCGGGGAACTGACCAGGCTCATCGGCGTCGACTCCGACCCAGTCAACTGGGGCTGGCTGTGCGACAAGGGCCGGTTCGCCTTCGCATCGGCAGGTAGCTCGCAACGGGTGTCGGTGCCCCTCGTCCGGCGCGGTGACGAACTGGTCGAGACCAGTTGGGGGGAGGCTCTGGCCGTCGCCGCCAAGGGCCTGGCCGCAGCCAAGGCCGACGGCGGCGGAGCGGCGCTGGCGGTGATCGGCGGGGCGCGCCTGCCCAACGAGGACGCCTACGCCTGGGCCAAAGCGGCCCGCGTGGCGCTTGGCACCGACAACATCGACGCCCAGCTCGGCGACGGCCTCCCCGCCACCACCATCCTCGGCTTGCCCCGGGCCACCATCGACCAAGCGGCCGCGGCGCCGCTGGTCATCACCCTCGGACCTGACATCAAGGACGAGGTCCCCGTGCTGTACCTGCGCCTCCGCGACGGCGTGCGTGAGCGCGGCACCCAGATCGTCGAACTGACTCCGGCCCCGACCGGACTGTCCCCCTACGCCGCCGAGACCGTCGTCTACCGACCCGGTGAGGCGGCCGCCCTGGCCGCGGCCGTGGTCGGCACGGCCCCCATAACCGGCGACGTGGCTGGCGTATCCCCCGACACCATCGAGGTGGTGCGCGCCCACATCTCCAGAGCACGGGAAATGAGCGCCCCCGGCGCGCCCTCGTTGGTCGTGATCCTGGGGCGTCCGTCGTTGGCCGAGCCCGAGGAGCAGGTGGCGGCTGCGGCCCGGATACTGGCCGATCTGCCCGGCGTGGCCTTCCTGTCAGTCCTGCGGCGGAGCAACGTTCACGGCGCCCTGGACCTAGGTCTGGCGGCCGGCGTCCTGCCGGGGCGCGTGGGTCTCGAGGCTGGTCGAGCCTGGTTCGAGCATCAGTGGGGCGCCGCCCTGCCGGCCGGTCCCGGTCTCACCACGGCGGGGATAATGGACGCGGCCAGTCGGGGCCGGATCGGAGGACTGGTGCTGCTCGGCGCCGACCCGCGCACCGACTTTCCCGATGCCACGTTGGCGTTGAAGGCCCTTCTGGGGGCTCGCTTCGTGGTCGCCGTCGATACTCATCTCAACGCCTCGTCGCAAGCCGCTAACGTGTTCCTGCCGGCGGCGGCGTGGGCGGAACGGCGGGGAACCTTTACCAACCTGGAAGGCCGGATCACCTGGCTGAGCCAGCTGGTCACGGCTCGCGGTGTGGCCTGGCCGGACTGGATCATTGCCAGCGAGCTAGCCGCCCGCCTCGGGGTTGACCTGGGCTTCTCCAGCCTGGAGGAGATCTGGGACGAAGTGACCCGGGTGTCGCCCTTGCACCACGACGTGAGTTACCAGGATCTCGCCGGCGAGTGGGCCCGAGACGGTTTGGTGGTGCCGAAGGAGGCGGAGGGTCCGGCCTTGCTGCGGCGGCCTCGGCCGCTCGACCCGATGGCTGACCCCGGGATCGCCTCGGCCGAACTGCATACCGTCGCGCCCACCGCCATGCTGCACGCCGTCGTCTCTTCAGTTCCCGAAGCCGGCGACACCCGACCGGAGGAGGCGGCTGAAGTGGCAGCCACGGGCGGTCCGGTAGCGGCGATCTCGGCCCCGGCGGGTGGAGGCGGGCCGGCCGGCAAAGGCGGGCCGGCGGCAGAAGGTGGGCCGGCGGCAGAAGGTGGGCCGGCGGCAGAAGGTGGGCCGGCGGCAGAAGGTGGGCCGGCGGCAGAAGGTGGGCCGGCAGAGTCAGGCGACGACGCGATCCCGGAGATGCCGCCCATGCTGGGCCTGCCTTCGATCCCACCGCCGGTCGGTCCGGGGCCAACGGGGGACCGCGACTCCCTGCGACTGGTCACTCGCCGCTCGCTGTGGGACGGGGGCACCCTGGTGGCCTCTGTCCCCGCCCTGGCCGGGCTGCACCAGCAGGCCCGGCTGGTGGTCAACCCGTCGGTGCTCGCCGAACTGGGTACGGCGGAGGGCGAGTCTGTGCGGGTCGTGTCAGACCGCGGGTCTCTGATCCTGCCCGCTTCAGGCGATTTCGCCTTGCCGCCCGGGAGCGCGCTCCTGGCCTGGAACCTCCCCGGCGCCCACGCCGGCGATCTGATCGACGCCGCCGTTCCGGTCACTCATATCCGGGTCGAGACCGTGGCGGCCCCTGTTCTCAGCCTCGACGGCGCCCCAGGAGGTCAACGCCATGGGTGACCCGCTGTTCGCCAACGGTCTCAACCTGGCCGTGTGGCTCATACTGATCCTCAAGGCGGTCGTGGTCTTCGTCCTCGTCCTGGTGTCCGTCGTGTTCATGGTCATGTACGAACGCAAGGCCGTGGCTCAGCTCGGCGTGCGCTACGGCCCCAACCGGGCCGGTCCCAACGGCTGGTTCCAGTCGGTGGCGGACGGCACCAAGCTGCTGTTCAAAGAGGCGTTCACGCCCCGCGGTGCGGACAAGGTGGTCTACAAGATCGCCCCCTACCTGATGCTGGTGCCGGCCCTGCTGGCGTTCTCGATCGTGCCCATCGGCGGGACCGTCACCATCGCCCACCACACCACCGACCTCCAGCTGGCCAACCCGCCGTGGGGGATCTTGTTCCTGCTCATGTGCTCCGGCGTCTCGGTCTACGGGGTCATGCTCGCCGGATGGGCCTCGGGGTCCAAGTATCCGCTGCTCGGTTCGGTGCGGGCCAGCGCCCAGCTGGTGTCCTACGAAGCGGTGCTGGGCTTGACCACCGTCACGGTCGTGGTCGTCTCTGGCTCGTTGCGCACTAGCGTCATCGTCGCCGCCCAGCACGGCGGGTTCCTGTACCACTGGAACGTCATCCGCACCGCATTGATCCCCTTTGCGGTCTTCTCCATCGCAATGACCGCCGAGATGGCGCGTCCCCCCTTCGACCTCGTCGAGGCGGAGGAGGAGCTCTCCGGTGGCTACAACCTGGAGTACTCGTCCACCGACTTCATGTGGTTCTACCTGGCGGAGTACGCGGCACTGGTGACGAACTCGGCGATCATCGTCACCCTGTGGTTCGGCGGGCCTGACGGGCCGCGGATTGCGGGACACAGCATCGGGCCGGTGTGGTGGTTGATCAAGCTGCTCATCATCCTGTACATCTACGTGTGGATCCGGGCCACCTTGCCCCGCCTGCGCTACGACCAACTGATGGACCTCGGCTGGAAGCGGCTCATCCCCCTCTCGTTGGCCCTGCTCATGATCATCGCCGGCTTCCAGGTCGATCGGGAGTGGGGCATCGTCGCCATCGGCGCCAGCCTCCTGCTGGGCGCGGTGCTGTGGCGGGCCATCGACGTGGGGCGGCAAGCCACCTCGGTGGAGGCGGCGCGCCACGAGCGCGTGGCCGAGGAGGCTGGACAATGACCTGGTCAGACGAGCTGGCGAGCTTCCTTCCGAGGTTCTTCCGCGGGTTCGTGATCACGGGGCGGCTGCCGTTCAAGCCGAAGGTCACCACCCTCTACCCGGAGGTGAAGCGTCCCAAGCCGGAGCGGTTCCACGGCCGCCATGTGCTGAACCGCTACGAGGACGGCATGGAGAAGTGCATCGGCTGCGAGCTGTGCGCGGGCGTGTGCCCGGCCCGCTGCATCTACGTGCGCGGCGCCGACAACCCGCCCGACGCGCCGGTTTCGCCCGGCGAGCGGTACGGGTTCGTCTACGAGATCAATTTCCTCCGCTGCATCCACTGCGACATGTGCGTCGAGGCTTGCCCGACAGAGGCCATCACCGAGTCGAAGCTCTTCGAGTGGTCTTTTGTCAACCGGGAGGACGCCATCTATACCAAGGCGGAACTGCTCGTCGACGACGAAGGGCGGCCCCAGGAACTGCCGTGGGAGGACTGGAAACCAGGCGACGAACGCAACACCTCGGCCTGGCTGCGGGCCACCAGCCCGTCCGGATCCGCGGCTTCGGAGGGCCAGCCTTTGTGGTCCGGTGAGCTCGGGCACGGCGTGCGGCCGGCCCAGCAGGGACAGAGCGCCTCGGACGCGGCCGACTTTCCGGCGGAGTTCGATCTGTCGCTCCGCGAGATGGTATCGGGCGCCCTGCGCGGCATCGGAGTCGACGGATCCCGCCCCAGCCGGGGCCGCCCTCCCGCCAGCGGAACCGAGGGCCACAACGGCCCCGAGGGCCAGCCCTGATGCTCGGTGCGGTCCTGCCCGCGCTGGCCGGGTTCCACGCCGGCGTGCTGGCCAACTCGGGGGTCTTGGCCAACGCGGCCAGCTCCGGGGTTCGGCTGGGGCACGCGTCGGCGTGGGTGGTGTTCGTCATCGGCGCGGTGCTCATCCTGTCCGGGGCCTTCGGCGTGATCCTCCTCCGCAACCCTGTGCATTGCGCCTTGATGCTGGTGGTCACCCTGCTCGGGATAGCCGTCGAATTTGTGGACGAAGCCGCTGACTTCCTTGCCGCCGTTCAGATCATCGTGTACGCCGGCGCCATCGTGATCCTGTTTCTCTTCGTCATCATGTTCCTTGGCGTCGACCGCAGAGAGTCCGCCGGGCCGGAACGGATGAAGGCCCAGAGGCCGTTGGCCGTCCTTCTCGGCTTCGTGACCCTGGCCGAGATCCTGGTCCTCTCCCGGGTGCAGCACTGGTCGACCGGCTACGCGGGAAACAGCCAGTACCCCGGCGGCTTCGCCGGACCCCTCAATAGCCGGGACCAGAACGTCCAGACGCTCGGGCAGTCGATCTACACCCGCTACCTGTTGCCCTTTGAAATGACCGCGGCCCTTCTGGTGATCGCCGTGGTCGCGGCGGTCGTCCTGTCCCGGCGGCAAGAGAGCGTCGCCGGCGAGATGTCCGTCGAAGAGCAGGAAAGCGTGGTGGGAGAGTGAGGACCGCGTGAGCGTGCCCGGAGCGTGGTATCTGGTCCTTGCCGCTGTCCTCTTCGGCCTGGGCGCCACCGGACTGCTGGTGCGGCGCAATGTGCTCGTCATGTTTATGTGCGTGGAGCTGATGCTCAACGCGGTCAACTTGACGTTCGTCACCTTCGGCCGGCTGCAGAATGACATTGGCGGCCAGGTGTCCGTGTTCTTCGTCCTGGTCGTCGCCGCGGCTGAGGTGGTCGTCGGCCTGGCGATCATCGTGGCCATGTTCCGGCGTCGAGCCGCGGCGACGGCCGACGACATCCACTCGTTGAAGGGCTGAGGAGTGAGCGAGCTTGCGAGCGAACCTGTGAGGGCTGCGTGAACGCGGCGTACGTGATCGTCGAACTTCCCCTCCTCGGTGCGCTCGTGCTGCTCTTCGCCGGGCGCCGGACTGGCGATCCCGGATCCGGGTGGATCGCCACCGTCATGGCAGGAGGGTCCTTCGTCGCCACGGTCGTGGTGTGGCTCAGCCTCCTCTCCCGCAGCGCGGCACAACGCACCGTGCACAAACAGATCTTCACGTGGATCCCCGTCGGCACCCTGCATGTCAACTTCGCCCTCCAGCTCGACCCGCTCTCCATTGCGATGTCGCTCTTCGTCACGGGTATCGGAAGCCTGATCACGCTGTACTCGGTCGGATATATGAAGGGCGACCCGAGCTACGGGCGGTTCTTTTTCCTCATGAACCTGTTCCTGTTCTCGATGATCGTCCTGGTCCTCGCCGACAGCTACCTCTTCAGTTTCCTTGGCTGGGAAGGCGTCGGTTTCTGCTCGTACGGATTGGTCGGCTTCTGGTTCGAGCGAGACAGCGCGGCCGTGGCAGCCAAGAAGGCGTTCGTCACCAACCGGGTCGGCGACTTCGGGTTCATGATCGCCCTGTTCTTGATGTTCGACCACTTCAAGTCGTTCAGCTACGCCGACGTGCTGACACCGTTGGCCAACGGCCAGTCGACGTTGGCGGGCGCTACCGCCACCGGCCTGGGCCTGATGCTGTTCCTCGGAGCCATCGGCAAGTCGGCGCAGCTTCCCTTGTACATGTGGTTGCCCGATGCCATGGAAGGCCCCACCCCGGTGTCGGCGCTGATCCACGCCGCCACCATGGTCACCGCCGGCGTGTACCTGGTGGCCCGCAGCGCCCCGATCCTGCACTACAGCCACGCCGTCCTGTGGGTCATCGCCATCACCGGGGCCGCCACCGCTTTCTTCGCGGCCACCATTGCCTGCGCCCAAAATGACATCAAGCGGGTGCTGGCATACTCGACGATCTCGCAGTTGGGCTACATGTTCTTGGGCGAGGGCAGTGGGGACTACACGTCCGGGCTGTTCCACATGATCATGCACGCCTTCTTCAAGGCCCTGTTGTTCCTCGCCGCCGGGTCGGTCATCCACGCCCTCCACAACCAGCAGGACATGAAGAAGATGGGCGGGCTGCGCAAGTACTTACCGATCACCTTCCCGACGTTCATCATCGGCTACCTGGCCCTGTCGGGGATCCCGCCCTTCGACGGGTTCTGGTCCAAGGACTCGATCCTCGACTCGGCCTGGCACATGAGCCCGGCCCTGTGGGTGGTCGGGGCGGTCACCGCCGGCCTCACCGCCTACTACATGACCCGGCAGGTGGCGCTGGTGTGGCTCGGCCAGGCCCGCTGGGTCGAGAACCGGCCCGAGGCTGTGGGCGCCGGCCACGCCGCTGGCGCCGGCGAGGTCGACCCCGACGCCCATCCCGCCGGGGCCGGCACGGCCGGTGAGGTCGCCTCCGGCGCCCATGCCGGTGGGGCCGGCGGGGTCGACCCCGACGCCCATCCTGCCGGCGCCGGCGCCGGGATGCCGCACGAGTCGCCCCTGGTGATGACCATCCCGCTGATCCTCCTGGCCGTAGGCGCCACGATCGGATGGCTGATCAACGCGCCGTGGGGCCTCAACTCCCTGCAGCGGTGGCTGGCGCCGGTCTTTCCCGCCACCATCGCCCCGGCCGTGCACGTGGCGACTGCTACCAAGTGGGAGCTTGGCGCGGTGGTCACGGGCCTGTGCATCGTGGGTGTCGGCCTGGGCCTCACGGCCTGGGACCGGGCGGAGCGGCCGGCGCTGGAGCCGGCCTTCCTGGCCCACGGCTGGTACATCGACGATGGCGTGGCGGCCGTGGTCTCCGGACCCCTGGCGCGCCTGGCGAGCGCCCTCAGTTTCGGCGTCGACGTCGGACTCATCGATGGGGCGGTCAACGGGTTGGCTCGGCTGACCGCCCAGACCGGCCGCCAGCTCCGGCGGGTGCAGACCGGCTACGTGCGCAACTACGCCCTCGGGATAGGCATCGGTGCCGCGGTCATCCTGGCGTACGTGGCGACCCGGGTGGGGAGCTGAGTGCCGTGACCTCGAGTTTTCCGATCCTCACCGTCATCGTGTTCCTGCCGCTGGTTGGCGCCGCGCTGGTCGCCCTCCTTCCTGGGTCCAGCGCGGACCATCTCGCCAAGCCCATAGGCCTGGGGGCGGCGGCGCTCGAGCTGATCCTGGCGGCCTACCTCGTGGTCGACTTCAAGGCGGGCCAGGCCGGCTTCCAGTTCATCAGCCATCACTCGTGGATCGGCCAGTTCGGAATCGCTTGGAAGGTGGGCGTCGACGGGATCTCGCTCTTCCTCGTCGCCATGACCGCGCTCCTCTTCCCGGTGGCCATGGTCGGCCCGAAGATCACCGGGAGCGTACGGGCCTTCATGTTTTGGATGCTGCTCCTGGAAGCGGCCTGCATGGGCACGTTCCTCTCCATGGATCTGTTCCTCTTCTTCGTGATGTTCGAGATCACCCTGGTGCCCGGCTATTTCATCGTGGCCGGGTGGGGAGGACCGCGGCGCAACTACGCGGCGATGAAGTTCTTCATCTATACCTTCGCCGGCTCGGCGTTCCTCTTCGTCGGGATCCTTTCGCTGGTCTTTCTCACCGCGTCCGCGAACGGCGGCCACCCCACCTTCGATCTCCTTACCCTGACGCGCCTGGCGAGCAACCTGCCGGCCGCCGATCAGGTGCTGATCTTCATCTCCTTCGCGGTGGCCTTCGCCGTCAAGATCCCGCTGGTCCCTTTTCACAGCTGGCTGCCCGACGCCTATACAGAGGCGCCCACGGCGGGGTCGATGATCCTGGCGGGGATCTTGTTCAAGCTCGGCGCTTATGGCCTGCTGCGCCTGGGTCTCTTTATCCTGCCGCGGGCGGCAACCGACCTGGCGCCGCTCCTCCTGACGCTGGCCGCGATCGGAATCACCTATGGCGCCCTGATCACGATCATGCAAAAAGACCTCAAGCGACTGGTGGCGTACGCCTCTATCGTGGACGTCGCCTTCATCGTGCTGGGGGTATTTGCCTTCAGCTCCCAAGGTGTCACCGGCGGGGTCCTCGAGATGGTCAACCACGGCTTGACCACCGGCGCCATGTTCTTCCTCGTCGGCGTCATCTGGGAACGCCGCGGGACCCTCAAAATCAGCGACCTGGGCGGCCTACAGAAGCCGGCGCCAATCCTGGCCGCGGTATTCCTCGCGGTAGTCCTGAGCGCGATCGGGCTGCCTGGGCTCAACGGCTTCGTCGGTGAGTTCCTCGTGCTCGTCGGCACCTTCATCACTCACCGCTGGTGGGCGGTCGTCGGCACCACCGCGATCGTCAGCGGGGCCATCTACCTCCTGTGGGCCTACCAACGGGTGTTCCACGGCCCCATCCGCAACGAGGCCAACGAGCATGTCCGTGACATCTCCTGGCAGGAGCTCGCCGCCGTCGCCCCTCTATTGGCCGGGATCGTGTTCCTCGGGATCTACCCGAGGCCGTTCCTGGATCGCGTCACCCCCTCTGTCGACCATCTCCTGGCCCACGTTCAAGCCGTCGATCCAGGAGCCCACGTCGCCCCGCCGGGTCAAGCGGCCATCACCTATTCCGTCCCCTCTGATCAGAACGTTGACGGCGGCGGGGCCGGGGCCGGCGGCGGAGCCAGCGCGGCCGGGGCCGCCGGCGCCGGCGGCGGGGTCGGTGGCGGTGGGGCCGCCGCGGCGGCTGCAGGGAGCAACCGGTGATCGACGTCCTGCTCTCCAGCGGCGCGGCCGCTCGTATCGGCGCCGGTGTCGCCCATCTGGCCCAGACGTCCACCCCTTCGGCGGCCTGCACCGTCGAGCCCGGGGGTGCCCGGATCGTGGGGCTTTGCGCCACCACGGGCAGCCTGCACATCCCGGTCGCGTACCGCAGCATCCTGCCGGTGCTGGTCCTGTCCGTCGGGGCCCTGCTGTTGTTGCTGGTGTCCGCAGTGTTGCCGAAGCGATCCCGGCCCGGTCTGTACCCGCTGCTCACCGTCGTCATCGGCGGCGTGGCCGCGGTGGCGTCCGCGTGGGAGTGGAACGACGTCCCCAACCACACCGGTGCCACCATCGGCCAGCAGATCCTGTATGACCGCTTCGGCGTGTTCTTTATGCTGCTGATTTCGGTGGCGACCGTGTTGGGCGCCCTCATCTCCGATAGCTACCTGCGCCGGGAGGGGCTCGACGGGGTCGAGGCATATGTCCTCATGCTGCTCGCGGGCACCGGCGCCATGCTGATGGCGGAGTCGGCTGGCCTCATCATGCTCTTCCTCGGTCTCGAGATCATGTCCATCGCCCTCTATGTGATGGCGGCCTATCACCGCCGGCGGACCCAGTCGGGCGAGGCCGGATTCAAGTACTTCATTCTCGGCGCCTTCTCGTCAGCCATATTCCTCTACGGGATAGCGCTGGTGTACGGGGCGACTGGGTCAACCCAGTTCGGTGAGATCGCCTCGTATCTGGCGGCCAACACCCTGCCCAACAACGGGGTCCTGCTGGGTGGCATCGCCCTCCTGATCGTAGGTTTGGGATTCAAGGTCGGCGCGGTGCCGTTCCACTTCTGGACGCCCGACGTCTACCAGGGGTCGCCGACGCCCTTTACGGGCTACATGGCCGCCGTCGCCAAGGCTGGTGGGTTCGCCGGCCTGCTGCGAGTGCTGACCGAGGCCTTCAAAACCCAGGAGGCCAACTGGCGTCCAGCCATCTGGCTCATCGCGGTGCTCACCCTGCTCGTCGGATCCGTGCTGGCGATCGCCCAAAAGGACCTGAAGCGGATGCTGGCCTACTCCTCGATCAGCCAGGCCGGTTACGTGCTAGTGGGCGTCCAGGCTGCGTCCAGCGCGGGTACGGCCGGCGCCCTGTTCTATCTCTTTACCTACGTCTTCATCATTGCCGGGACGTTCGCCGTGGTCGGCCTGATCCAGGGCCGAGGAGAGGCGCGCAACGACCTCGGGGCCATCCGCGGATTGGCTCGGCGCCGGCCGGGACTGGCCCTGGTCATGCTGGTCTTCCTGCTGGCGCAGGCCGGCATGCCATTCACCTCTGGGTTCCTCGCCAAGTTCTACGTGATCTCCGCCGCCGTCCAGCGCGGCCAGTACACGCTCGCCATCATCGCCATGCTGGCGGCCGCGGTGGCGGCCTTCTTCTATCTGCGGGTGGCGCTGCTGATGTACAGCGAGGCGCCGGCGGCCGGCGGGGTGGCGGCCGGCGGGGTGGCGGCCGGCGGGGTGGCGGCCGGCGGGGTGGCGGCCGGCGGGGTGGCGGCCGGCGGGCTCGCGGCCGGCGGCGACGGGGCCGGCGGGGCGTCGGCTGGCAGCGACGGGGCGCTCACCGCGGGCTTGGAGCCGGTGCGGGGACTCGACGGGGGCACGGCGGTCGCCACCCTGGAGGCCCCGTCCGAGGAGCGGATCACCATCCCCTTCTTCGTGGGTCTGGCGCTGACTATCTGCGTGGCGTTCACTATCTTCGCCGGCGTGTCCTCCCCAATGATCACCTTCGCCCGCGACGCCACGACCCTCTTCTAGCCCGCAGAGCCCGACTGAAGGCAAGCAGTTATGGCGCGGTGGTGCTCAGTTTCATATACTTTCATGTTATGTCAGGTCCGGTTGACGAGCGGTTGACGGCCCTACTCGCGCTCGCCGAGACCCAACGCGGGCTGGTCACATGGTCGCAGCTGGTGGCCATCGGCATTACATCCAAGCTGCTGGCCCGGTTGCTGGCGGAAGGCTGGCTTCGCCGAGTCAGGACCGGGGTCTACGCAGTTGCGGGACGGCGGCCCTCGCGGTGGGAGGATGCAGTCGCGGTCGGCTTGCTGGCGGGACCGAACTCCGCTCTTTCCCATGGCACCGCCGCAGCC
>Ga0302325_10002332_pt1 | contig 46293 bp, 35 predicted proteins | sample Palsa_T0_2_FD_201948 | JGI IMG/M metagenome (GOLD analysis project Ga0302325, IMG submission 201948) | Peat permafrost microbial communities from Stordalen Mire near Abisko, Sweden - Palsa_T0_2 | ecosystem: Environmental > Terrestrial > Soil > Palsa > Peat permafrost | place: Sweden: Abisko...
CGCGCCCCCACCCCAACGGGCGCCCCCGCTTCGCAACACGTTCCTTCCCAGGCACGCGACGATGAGTTGAGCAACCAGGACACAACCCGAGCCGGCTTCAGAAGATAATCTTCAAAGCCAGCTGTGTGTTGTAGGGTTCGCCCGCGCCGATGCCCGGCGCTCCGTAGTTGGCGCCGATTGTTGTGCCAATGGCGCACGCCGTCGGGTTCGCTCCGCCATTGGAGTCCGTGCAATAGCCATCTCCCGGCTGCGCCAGGTTCAGGTGGTTAAAGACGTTGAACATCTCCACACGGAATTGGGCGGTGACGCGCTCGCCGATCTGCGTGTTCTTGAAGAGCGACAAATCCACGTCCGAGTAGCCTGGACCGTGCAGATCGTTCCGTGGGCTATCGCCGAACTCGTTGTTGAGCGACGGCGAGAACGAGGTCGGCGACCAATTCACATAGAAGCCGCTGTCGTAAGTGCCCTGAACTCTCTTAGTGATGCCGGCATTGGGGTTTTGCCCAGACACCTCATTGGATCGCTCTGCATTCTCGCCGGTGCCGCTACCGCCCGCGTTGCTGGAAAAGATAGTAAAAGGCTGGCCGCCGCGGAAGGTAAGCAGGCCGTTCACCTGCCAGCCGTTGGTAAGCAGCTTCATACTGTGCGGGCCGGGAATCATGTAAGTGAAGTAAGTCACAGCGGTATTGCGCACGTCGAAGTCGCTGTTGCCGTATTCGCATCTTTGGCAGAGGCTGTTCTGCGGATTCCACAGGGTAATCTGGCTAAATTCATCCAGCGAGTGTCCCCACGTATACGCGACTTGCGAAGTAAGTCCGTGCCAGGTGGCAATGCGAATCGACATTTGCAGCGCATTGTAGTTCGATGTGCCGCCGGATTGAATCTGGTTGATGACCCCATAATTCGGAAACTTGCTGTAGTAGGGACGCGAGCACTGCTGATCGTCGCCTGGTGACCCAGGAGCCGCGCCGCTGGAAGCAGCGGGGCAAGTCGTACTTGTGTAGGGTACAGCTACATTCGCGCTCCCTAATGCCGCCTGATTGATATCCAGGAGATCCCGCAGGTGGCGTCCCTGGCTGCCGACATAACCCACTTGGGCAATCACGCCAGGCGCGAGATTCCGTTGGATGTTCAGGTTGAAATTTTCCAGGTAACCGGGACGCAGATTTGGAGCGATCGAAAAGACGTTCACCGACGAACACCCGGCCTGGATAATGCTGGGGCTGGTGATGCATTGCTTCTGCGTGGTGAGCGCGTTGGGGAAGATCGCTGATCCCATCGCCGCACCGGTAGGAATCGTTCCGACCGCCGGAGTCGTATCCACAGCCAGACTATCTCCTGCGGGATTGTCCTCAACTCCGAAGGCGCCACCGTTGCTTGAGAAGCGCGAGTTCAGGAAGTTGACGATATTGGGATTGTCGTACCCGAGTCCATAGCCGCCCCTTACCACTGTCTTGGCGTCGCTGCCCGGCTGCCAGCTGAATCCCACACGCGGGCCGTAGCCGGCATGCCACTGTTGATAGAGATTTGCATAATTCGCTGATCCAGCAACGGCGAGACCGTTGGGTGCCCCCAGAAGAAAAGAGCTCAAATCCATGTTCCCGTCGTGCAGGGGGCCCTCATACTCGTAGCGCAAACCGTAGTTGAAAACGAGGGTCGGTGTGATTCGAAAGGTATCCTGGCCAAAGATCGCATAGGAGTTCAGATAGACCAGCCGTTTGGGATTGCCTTGCACAATGGTGGTGTCGGTCGGGTCAAAGCAACCGGCAAGAAAGTCGGCGAGCTGAAAATAGCGAGGATCTGAAGTGTAGTTGTTGGTGATATTCATTTGCGCCGAGGCGGAAGGCGTCTTGGTGGCCAGTGCGCCGCAGGCCGATCCGGGAGTACCACCGGTCAACGCAGTCCAGGGACCCTGCGTGCCATCAAAGTTGAATGTGCCGCGCTGATCGGCCTGATAGAAATCGTAGACCTGCGTGTGGCGGAATTCACCGCCGAAGTGAAGTTCGTGCTTGCCGATGGTCCAGGAGAAGGATTCGTCGAGGTGCCCGGTAATGTCCTGACGCCCGGAGGCAGGAATGTTGCCTACATAATCGAATCCGTCTGAAGATGAACCCAGCCCGCTTTCGGCTTGCGGCGAAGCAATCTGTATGCGCGGAGCGCCGCCCAGCCCTGGAGCGGTCGCACCCGTGTTCAATCCCAGGGCGATGGGATTGTAGTTAGTGCTCTCGTCGTAAAACGACTGCTGGAAGTAATTGGTCCCGGCAAAAATCTGGTTCGTCATTCTTGGTGTGAGCACGCGATTGTAAGTCACCGTGAAGTGCTCCACATGAATCGGAGCCTCTTCAAAGTAAGGCGTCAACAGTGAGACCGTAGGAGCCACCTGAGGTCCCTGACCGATAAACCAGGTTGCGGCCAGTTTGTTCTTGTCGTTGATGGAGTAATTAAGTGTGGCCAGACCGTTGTGGCTGGCGCCCGCTTCATTGGCGGGATTGGTGTAGTTATAAGGAGTCGCGGCTCCAGTCAGCGCCGCCTTCGGCCACAGTCCCTGATTAGTGCCGTTGCCGTACAGAAGGTTGAGCGCCGTCTGATTTACGGGAATCCCGTACTGCTGAAGAATATAAGTCGCGCCGCCCGGGCTGTTTGGAGCGGTGGGAGAACACGAAGCAGTGCCGCAGACATAAGCGTAAGAGGGCTCGGTAGAGGGTTGCCCTACGCCGATGAGAAACCGCTGATCTTCATAGGTCGTAAACCAGAACAGCTTGTCTTTCCAAAAAGGCCCGCCCGCCGAATAGCCGAATTGCTGATTTCGCAGCTCCGGCTTCACGGTCTGCAGTTGCGACTGGACCGCCAGCGCCTCGTTGCGGTTGTAGTAATACGCGCTGCCATGGAGTGAATTGGTTCCCGACTTCAGTGAAAGGTTCACCGTCGCTCCGGGGCTGCGTCCCACATCGGGACCAGCCTCCGTCACGGTGGAAACCTGTTCGATCGCATCCAGAGGCAGTGTCACGCCGGCGATTCCCGAAACACCGCCCTGATTGGCCGCGGGAACATTCCACCAGATGTCGTTATTATCGGCGCCTTCAATCTGCCAGTTGATCATGTCAGGACGCGATCCATTGATCGATCCGTAACCGCCTCCCGAATATCCCGCGTAGCCCGGCGTCAACGCGGCCATCTGCGTAAAATCGCGGCCATTCATCGGCGTATTCTGCACGGTCTGGCTGGGAATGTCCGTGGTCAGCACCGTTGAAGTCGTATCCAGAGAGAGCGCATCGGCCGCCACTTCGACTGTTTCGCCTTGCGACGAGACGCCGAGCTTCACGGGCAGCGTATACACCGCGCCCGCCGAAACGGGCACTCCCTTGATCTGCTCGGGCTTGAACCCGCTCGCACCTACATTCACGTTGTAGGCGCCCACCGGCAAGTCGAGAAATGTATATTCGCCGGCACTGGACGTGACTGCTTTCATTGATGCGGTCGTGGCCACATTGACGATTTCTACGGTTGCGCCCGCCACTAAAGCGCCCGACTGGTCGGTGACCGTGCCGTTCACGCCGCCGCGGAATGTCTGTGCGGGCAAGAGTGCGATGACAGTGAATGACAGAAAGGAGAGAACGAGCGCGTAGTTCAAGAATCGTGAAATCGTTTTCATGCCAATAGCCTCCTCAATTGGTCTCGGTCTGGGGCAAATGCCAAAGACACAAAATAGACAAGAACGCCGTCAGCGGCGCAGCCGTGGCGTCCGGATCAACTTTGATGTAAAGGGATTTTCTTCGACAGTGAAGATGTCCGCGATCTGGTGCTTTCAGACTTGGAATCTCACACAGAAACTGCGCGGTGCCTCTCTGCATTAGTCGCGAGAGGTTCCGACTAGTCTGATGCCGGTCAAATGAAAAGTCAAGAAATTTTATGCGAAGGAGGCCGGCGGCAATCCGTCGTGTCTGCTGTCACACGCTCATTTCGGAAACCGTTCGCCGCCGGGCTCGCAGCCATCGATTATCGGAGATCTGTCACAATAGTTCAGATGACAACAGCCTCCACCGCGGCCCGGAAAACCGCCAAAACGCCCGCGCCAAGAACAGCAAAACTGCCACACGCCCGCCAGACCGCTCTCTTCAAGGCCCTCGCCGATCCGCACCGCTTCCAGTTGCTGCAGCAGATCGCCAAAGCCGCCCGCCCGCTGGCTTGCGCTCAGGCGCGCACGGCGCTGCCCATCGCCGCCGCCACGCTCTCGCACCACATCAAGGAGCTCGAATCCGCCGGTCTTATCGAGGTTGGCCGCCAGGGCAAGTGCGCCTATCTCTCGCTCCGCCCAGGAGTTCTCGCCGCCCTGGCTGCCAGTCTTGCGGCTCTCGAAACCGCCGGCCGCACGCGCCCCTGAAAAATCGCGCGGCAGAAATTCACAATCCGTCCTGAATCTTTCCTTTGTCCTCCCACATCAATTCGACAGTTATCGAAATGTCGAAGCGATGACATTCGATGAAAAGGAGTACGGATGAAGAACCTTCAGGGCAAAGTGGCGCTGGTAACCGGCGCATCGAAGGGCATTGGTGCCGAAATTGCGAAGGAGCTGGCCTCGCGCGGCGCGGCGGTAGCCGTGAACTACTCGGGCAGCAAGGCTGCCGCGGAGAAAGTGGTCGGGGACATCAACGCCGCGGGCGGCAAGGCAATTGCCGTGCAAGCCAACGTGGCCGATGCCAAAGCCATCGCGCCCATGGTGGAGACTGTCGCCGTACAGCTGGGGCCCATCGACATTCTTGTCAACAACGCAGGCATCTACGAGTTCGGCGCGCTTGAGCAGATCACGCCGGAGCACTTTCACAAGCAGTTCGACATCAACGTGCTCGGCCTGCTGCTCACCACTAAAGCGGCGATCGAAAAGTTCAATCCCGCCGGCGGAAGCGTCATCAATATCGGCTCCGTCGTTGGCCGCATGGCCTTCCCCAACGCCGCCGTCTACAGCGCCACCAAGGGCGCGGTCGACTCCATCACCGTCTCGTTGTCCAAGGAGCTCGGCGCTCGCAACATCCGCGTGAACGCGCTCAACCCCGGGCTCATTGAGACCGAAGGCGCACGCGACGCGGGCTTCATCGGCTCGGAGTTCTCGACCGGCGCCGCGAAAGAGACGCCGCTCGGCCGCATCGGCCAGCCACAGGACGTCGCCACTGCCGCGGCCTTTCTCGCCTCGGCCGACTCCGGATGGATCAGCGGCCAGACCATCTACGCCTCAGGCGGCTTCACGCGATAACTACAACGAGCCGGGATGGCAAAACGCGAGCCCTTCGTGATTCGCCATCCCGAGCCACTTTGCTAACTTGCCGGCTCGCCTCGAACAAGTCCGCAGCTAGCGGCCGTCGGTCGCTTTCTCCGCTTCCAGCAGCTTCCGCTTCCGCTCCACGCCCCAGCGGTAGCCGGTCAGCGATCCGCTCGCTCCCACCACGCGATGGCAGGGCACCAGCACCGACACGCGATTCAGCGCGCAGGCCCGCGCCACCGCTCGCGTCGACTTCGGCGCGCCCATCTCGCGGGCCAGTTGCGAATAAGTTCTCGTCTCGCCGCGCGGAATCTGCCTGAGCGCCTGCCACACGCGAAGCTGAAACACGGTTCCGCGCAGATCCAGCGACTCCGCGCTCCGCCGGCTATGCGCCAGGTCGTCACCCGAGCGCACACTTTCGAGCGCCGCATCAACCATGGCCTTGAGCGATGCATCGCGCTTCACGATCGCCGCAGGAAATTCCTCGCGCAAACTTCCCTCGGCTTCCATTTGCGTCTCTCCCAGCGCCAGCCAGCAGATGCCGCGGTCCGTGCTGCCCACAATCACCCAGCCAAACGGTGAGCGCGCCGTGGTGTAACGGATCGTCTCTCCGCGGCCGCCCTGCGCAAACCGCGCCGGCGTCATGCCCAGTTGTGCGCCCTCATACGCCCGGCTCGGCGAGCTGAATCCTGCTTCATACATGGCGTCCGTCACGGAGTTCCCTTTCTTCAGCGCGCCGCGCAGGCTTCCCGCCCGCAGCGCACGCTGATATTCGAGCGGGCTCGCGCCCATCTCGCGCTTGAAGAACCGCTGCACGGTGAATGGACTCATCCCCGCCACGCGGCCCAGTTCCTTCAGCCTCACGCGCCGGTCGAGATGCGCTTCGATATGCCCGCGGATTTTGTCCAAAGGGCTGCTACACACAGTGCCCGGCTTGCACTTCTTGCACGGCCGGAATCCCGCGGCGCTCGCTTCTTCCGCGGTAAGAAAGAAACGCGCGTTGGCGCGCAGCGGCATGCGAGTCCTGCAATCCGGCCGGCAGAAGACGCCAGTCGTCACCACAGCATAGAAAAATTGCGCCTCCCCGTCGCGCGCCTGCACCGCATTCCATGCGGCATCGGGGTCGATGGTTCTGTTGGTTGCCGCTTCTGATCTGTCGGCTGCCGGATCGCTTGCCGGCGGGAGAAAAACTTTGGGCATCGTGGATACCGTATCAATTTGTGTTGCGATCTGCGTTGCGCTGCTCATGAAAATCATATTCGCCCATCGGCGCGCGCCGCGCACTCCGAATCTTGCGCGTAATTCCGATTGCAGTGCGGAGCCTCATCCCTCAACCTGTCCGCGTTGCCCACATGCCGGTGGTGGTCGCTAAGTAGCCGCGCCACAAATCGGCTTCGCCAGCCGTCAAATCTGCATCCCGCGCAGCACCGCTTCCGCGCGCACTAAATCCTCCTCCGTGTCCACGCCGATCGTGTCGCGTGGCGCGTCGGCAACATAAACATCGATGCCGTTCTCAAGCAGCCGCAGCTGCTCCAGCCGTTCCAGTTTTTCGAGCGGCGCTAGCTCGAGCGTCGCAAACCTCTCCAGCGCCGCTTTGCGGTACGCATAAATCCCCAGGTGCTTGCGATAGCCGGTGAATCCCGTCGCGTCGCGATCGAAGGGAATCGTCGCCCGCGAAAAATAAAGCGCGCGTCCATCCTTCGCCGTTACCACCTTCACTGCGTTGGGATTCGCGAACTCCTCCGCCGGGCAGCGCACCGAGAGCGTCGTCACCTGCACTTCCGGTCGCGCAAACAGCTCGAGCAGCGGCGGAAAAAAATCCGCAGTCAGGGTCGGCTCATCGCCCTGGATGTTCACAAAGATGTCAGCGTCGATCGCGCGCGCTGCTTCTCGCACGCGGTCGCTGCCGCTGGGACATTCAGGCGAAGTCATCGCCACCGGAATTCCCCGCGCGCGGCACGCCTCTGCCACTTCTTCGGCGTCGGTCGCCACCACCACCGGATCCATCAGCCCGCTCGCCTTCGCCGCGCGCCACACCCACTCCACCATGGGCCGCCCGGCAATCGGCCGCAGCACCTTGCGCGGCATGCGCGTTGAGCCCAGCCGCGCGGGAATCACGGCTGCAATGCGGGCCTTGCGCGATTCGTTCATGCAGTCGAGTCTAAATCGGCGCATCCCGCTCCGGCTCTCCCGCGCCTGCCCCGAGGCCCGCACGCGCCCCGAGTTTGACCTGATTTCCGCGCCCCCGTATCATCTAAAGTTGGTGCTGCATCACGCTTTTCCCTCCGCAGCGCCCCTCCCGGCGGAGTAGCTCAGTTGGTTAGAGCGTGGGATTCATAACCCCAAGGTCGGCAGTTCGATCCTGCCCTCCGCCACCATTGCCCCCATTCATCACTCAGCCGCTCGCCGATCGCTCGCACAGCCCGCTCCCCTCGAGATTCCTTCGTCGCCGCGCCGCCCCCGCGCATCCCCATTCCCGCGCAGAATCGGTGCTACAATTTGCCCACAACGAATCGTATGCCTGAATCAACTCTGCAGGTCCAGAGCGCGCTGGAAATCGTGGCTCCTGACAAGTCGCGCCAGCGCGTCAACATTACTGAGTCGCCGTTCTACATTGGCCGCGGCAGCGAGTCCGACAACCACATGCCGCTCGCCGACGGCCGCATCTCGCGCAAGTGCGCCGCCATTCTTACTGAGGGATCTCGCTACTGGCTTGAAGACCGCGGCAATCGCTACGGTCTATTCGTCAACGGCAAGCGCGTCGAGCGCCACGGCCTGCGCGATGGCGACGTGATCACCTTTGGAATCGACGACAGCTATGAGCTCGTCTTTCACTGTGATTCTTCGCCGGCTGCGCCCGAGCCCAGCGTTGCAAACCTGCTCACGCGCATCGGCACACTGTCTGATCTGGCCGGTTCCACGGTAACACCGCCCGGCCTGGGCAAGCTGAATCTGCTGCTTGAGGCCACATCGCTGCTCCACTCCGACCTGCCGCTCGATGCCGTGCTCAGCACCATGCTCGATCACGCCATCAGCATCACGCACGCCGATCGTGGACTGCTCATCGAACGCGATGCCGAAGGCGGTCTGCACGTCCGTCTCGCGCGCGGCAACAAGGGCGACAGCCTGCCGCTCGAAGCGCTCAATCCCAGCCAGACCGCGGTCAACCAGGCCATCCGCAACCAGTCCACCGTAATCACTGAGGATCTGAACCTCGCCGGCCTCGACCTCAAGGCCGCCGAGAGCATCGTCGTACAGGGTCTGCGCGCCGTCGTCGCCGTTCCGCTCTACTCCACCTCGCGCGGTCTGTCGGACACCGGCGCTCCCGTCCATCGCGGCGAGCTGCTCGCCGTCATCTATCTTGACTCGCGCCGCATCGCTGCCTTCTCCGCCATCGACCGCCAGATTCTCGATGCGCTCGGCGTGCAGGCCGCCAGCATCATGGACAACGCGCGCCTCGTCGAGCGCGAGCGCGAGCGCCAGCGCCTCGAGCAGGAGCTCTCCATCGCGCGCACTATCCAGCAGGCGCTGCTGCCGCATGGCCTCAATGACTATCCGCACCTCGCCGTCACCGGCGTCCATTATCCCTGCCACGAAGTCGGCGGCGACTACTTCGATGTCGTTCCCGTAAGCGGCGACCGCACCGCCATCCTCATTGCCGACGTCAGCGGCAAGGGACTCGGCGCCGCGCTCGTCACCACCATGCTGCAGGGCGCGCTCTCCGGCCTCAGCATGGGCGGCGATCCGGTAAAGGTCTTCAACCACTTCAATCGCTTCCTCTGCCACCACGAGCAGGTCGGCCGCTACGTTACCATGTTCCTCGGCATCGTGGGCGATGACGGCGTGCTCGAGTACATCAAAGCCGGCCATCCTTCGCCGCTCCTGTTGCGCAACGGGAAGGTCACCGAGCTTTACACCGAAGGGTCGTTCCCCGTCGGCCTCATTCCTGAAGCCGAGTTCTTTTCCGCTCGCGTGCAGCTCGAGCCTGAGGACACGCTGGTACTCTTCAGCGACGGCATCACCGAAGCCGAAAATCCCGAGCAGGCGCTCTTTGAGGTCTCCGGACTCGAGCGCGTCCTCGAGGGCAAGATCGGCGTGCCGCTTGACACGCTGCAGGAATCCGTCCTGAGCTCGGTGCGCGCATTTACCCGCGGCGCGCACCAGTCTGACGATCTGACGCTTCTCGTCGTTCGTTACCGCACGCCCGGCGACGTGCACAACTGACGAACGCGTAGAATCTGCCAGAGCTTCTTCTCAACCGTTCGCTTGCGCCCCGCCGCAAAATGTCCGCGCCATGCGCCGCCTGCCCACTTCGCGGCTTCGCACCGGCCTCGCCAAACTACCCCGAAATTCGCGGTAAGCCATTTTTCGGATTCTGTAGAGTCGCGGAAAGGCGTGAATGGGCATTTTCTCAGTGAAAATGCCCACAGTCGTTCGTGACAACACTCTAGCCCAATCCGAAAAATGCTATAAGCCGTTGATACAATCCTCATCATGAGCGCGCCCCAGGTGATCGGAAGGTACGAAATTATTTCGCAACTGGGCCGCGGCGCAATGGGCAGCGTCTTCAAGGCGCGCGATCCCGCGGTGGGCCGCGTCGTCGCTCTCAAAACCATTCACGCATCCGCTTTGGAAGGCGAGCAGAGCGACGAATACCGCGCCCGCTTTCATCGCGAGGCCCGCGCATCGGGCGTTCTCGCGCATCCCGGCATCGTTCCTGTCTTTGACGTGGGCGACCACGACGGCGCGCCGTTTCTCGTTATGGAGTTCGTTGACGGCCGCACGCTCGCTGATGCGATCAAGAAAGGGGAGCGTTTCTCCATCGATCGCGTCTGCGAAATCGGCCAGCAGATTGCGGATGCTCTCGGCTACGCGCATCGCCAGGGTGTGATACATCGCGACGTCAAGCCGGCCAATATTCTGCTGACCTCACGCGAGGTGTACGGCAGTGAGCGCCCTCGCATCACCGACTTCGGCATCGCCAAGCTGGCCGCGATGGAGATCACCACCACCGGCCAGTTGCTCGGCACGCCCGCCTTCATGCCGCCCGAGCAGTTCACCGGCATGCCTGTCGATGGCCGCGCCGACATCTTCTCGCTCGGCGTCATTCTCTACGCGCTTGTCACCGGTGAGCAGCCTTTCGCCGGCGAAACCGTCACCGCCGTGTCGTACAAAGTGGTCCATATCGATCCGATTCCTCCCTCCAAGCTCAACCCCGCCGTGCCGCACCGGCTTGAGGCCGTCATTCTCAAGAGCCTTGCCAAGAATCCCGCCGAGCGCTACCAGACCTGCGAAGAGCTTGAGCAGGATCTTACGGCAATCCGCGCGGCATCGAGAGTCTCCACGCTCAACGCGATGGCTCCGGCCACGGATACGAATGCGACCCTCGGCCCCAGCCAGGGTTCTCTTCACGCTTCGCAGCCCGCCGTCGTCAATACCGCGCAATCCGCCACGCCTGCTCCCGGAACTCCTCTGCCCGCCGCGGTTCCCGGCAAGCGTGCCCAGTGGGAGAACATCTTTCCCATCGTGCTGCTCGCCGTGGCGGGAATCGGCGCGGCCGGAGCCGGTGTGTGGTTCATCTACCAGCACGCGATGCACCGGGCAGCCTGGGTGAAACACCAGGCGGCGGGTTCGTCACCATCCACTCCGATCGCGCCTCTGGCCACCGTTCCGCAGCCGGTCCTCACTGCGCCCGTTTCTGGCCGGCCGCCGGCTCAGCCGAGCACTGCTGCGCCCTCCGCAACGCAGAACTCGAAAGCTCCGCAACCGGCGAACACGAAGTCATCTCCGGCGAAGCCATCGCCCTCCGGGAGCGCGATAACAAACTCGAAATCGCCGCCGGCGTCATCGACTCCGTCGCCGGCAACCAAAAACTCCACCGTCGCGGCGTCCACTCCGCCGCCCGCGCCTTCTGCGCCTTCTTCAGTGCCGAGCGCTGCCACGCCGAAAGCGGCTGCCGTCGCGGCCGCTGCCTTCGATCCGCGCAAGCTCGACCCCAACAGCAGCACCAGGCTCAAGATCGAGCTGAACAAGATGCCCGGCGGGCTGCCAATCGTGGTCCAGATGAATCGCAAGCCCTATCTCAGCTTCGTTACCGGCGACAAGACAGATCTCGAAAATCTCTACGTGCCGGCCGGCGTGCAGGAGTTTCGCGTCGCGATCAAGAGCGGCGGCCAGGAGCACGACTCCAACACCGTCAGCGACGACTTCAAGGCAAAAAAGAAAAAGACGCTGAAGATCGAGATCCTCCAGAATGGCAAATCCCCGTCAGGCGGCGCGGCCGCGCTCGACAGCAATGCGCAGGTCTTTCTCTCGTTCCCGATCTTCTCGTTCTGATCTGGCTGATCTGGCCCGGCTCGATCCGCCGCTGTATCGATTACGAGCGCCTGCCTTTGGGGCGACCGCCTCATCCTCCGCTTCTCCCGGCCTGGCTGACCCCGCGGCGCCCCGGCCAACTCCTTTGTTTTTCTAGCTCTGCCACTAAGTGCGCGCGGCTCGCCGCCACTTCGAGAAGGTTTGCGTCTATTATGGTAAGAACGGCATTTTCCCCTTCGGCCGTCTTCCGGTGGTGCGCGTGTCTCGAATCTTTCAGCGGCTTGTCTTCCTGGTGGCAATTGCCATCTTTGCCACTCTAGGCGTCAGCTACATCCTCGGCGATTTCGGCTGGTTCGGCGTTCACGCCGCCGACGACCAGGACGCCTATAAGCAGATGCGCGTCTATGCTGAGGTCCTGCACAAGATCCAGAACTACTACGTCACCGACCCCAACATCCCTGAAGTCACCAACGGCGCGCTCCACGGCCTGCTCGACTCGCTCGATCCCGACTCCAGCTACCTCACGCCCGCTGAGTACAAGCTCTACAAGGATCGCCCCGCGTCCGACACGGCACAGGTCGGCGTCACCGTCTCCAAGCGCTACGGCTACGCCACCATCGTCAACGTCCTGCCCGGCTCGCCTGCCGACCAGGACCATCTGCGCGACGGCGACGTCATCGACCTCATCGGCGATCAATCTACGCACGACCTGCCTCTGGCTGTGATCCGCTACCTGCTCGATGGCAAGGCCGGCTCTACGGTTTCGCTCTCTGTCGTGCGCCCTTTCAAACCCGACCCGGATAAGATCGTCCTCACCCGCGCCATGGTTCCCGCTCCCGCGCTCGGCGAGCAGTTATACGAGAACGCCAGCATTCTCTACCTCAAGCCGGGCGTGCTCACTTCCGCCCGCGTCGATGCCATCGCCGCCAAGATCAAGGCTGCTGGCAAGGGGCACAAAATCCTCCTCGATCTGCGCGACACCACCGGCGACGACCTGCATCAGGGCCTGCGCCTCGCCAATCTCTTCATCCGTTCCGGCAATCTCGGCTCGGTTGAGGGCCAGAAGGTTCCGCTGCAGACCTTCCCCGCCGATGTCTCGGTCTGCATCACCGATGCGCCCATCGCCGTGCTCGTCAATCGCGGCACCTACGGCGCGCCCGAGCTGACTGCCGCAGCCATTGAGGGCCTCAAGCGCGGCGACGTCGTCGGCGAGCGCACCTTCGGCGAGGGCGCAGTGCAAAAGACCATCGATCTCGGCGATGGCGCAGCTCTCATGCTCACCGTCGCAAAGTATGAGGACCCTGCTGGCAAGAAGATCGAAGACGAGGCCGTCACGCCCACGGAAGTGGTCGCTTCGCCTCAGGATGACGACGAGCCGGCGCCTGCAAACAACGGCGACGAGCAGCTGAACAAAGCGCTCGATCTGTTGAAAGCAAAGAATAGTTAAAAATAAGATCTCATCGCTCCGGACCTTTCTTTTCTCTGCGCAGTTTCCCGCTCTTGCACCGCTTGGTCCGCGTCGACAATCGCGGCCTTTTGTCGAACGATTCCGGTGCTAGCCTGAAAGAAGACGCATCTCTTCGATCGGGCAAAACCGGAGATTGCTCTTGAGGCCAGCTCCCCTTGGCGACAACCACCAATCAGGGCCCTCCGCCGCGCTTTGCTCTGCGCATCGGCGAGCGCAGTCCCCTCCGCGGCAACTCCGACCCGCCGCATCATGACCCGCCTCTTCCTGAACATCGCCGCCGCAAAATCGTCGGCAACTCGGCCCTCGCAGTTCTTATCGTTCTCGCTGCCATCACCGGCTCGCTCGCCGGCCTCACGCTCGTCTACTCCGTTGATCTGCCGCAGATCGGCGAGCTTGAAAGCTACCGCCCCTCCGCCACCACCGATCTCTATGACCGCAAGGGCCGCGTCATCGGCTCCTTCGCTCTCCAGCGCCGCGTGGTCGTCGGCTACGATGGCTTCGCGCCCATCCTGCGCAAGGCCGTCATCTCCATCGAAGACAAAAACTTCGAGTCGCACTGGGGCATCAACATCTTCCGCGTCGCCGGCGCAGCCTGGCATGACATTCGCTCGCATGGCCGCGCCCAGGGCGCTTCCACGCTCACCATGCAGCTGGCGCGCAATCTTTTTCTCTCCTCAGATCGCACTCCAATGCGCAAGATTCAGGAGGCCTATCTCGCCATCCAGATCGAGCGCGCCTTCACCAAGGAGCAGATCTTCACCCTCTACGGCAATCAGATCTATCTCGGCAGCGGTCAATATGGATTTGAGGCCGCCTCCGAGTTCTACTTCTCCAAGCACGCCAGAGACCTCACGCTGACTGAGGCTGCGCTGCTCGCTGGCCTTCCCAAGGGGCCCGCCGCCTTCTCGCCCATCCTCAATCCCGATCGCGCACTTCATCGCCGCGACCTCGTCCTCAGTGAGATGGAGTCCGACGGCGTCATCACCCACGCGCAGGCGGATGCCGCGCGCAAAGCGCCGCTCGGCCTGCATCTCTCCCAGCCCGGCAGCACCATCGCTCCCTGGTTCCAGGAAGAAGTCCGCCGCGAGCTCGAAGGCCACTTTGGTACTGAAGAGGTCCAGGAGGATGGCCTGCGCGTCGACACCACGCTCGACATGGATCTGCAGCAGGTCGCCAATCGCGCCGTCGTCGACGGCGTCGCCGCCTACGAGCGCCGCCACGGCTGGCGCGGCAAGCTTGAGAACATCGTCGCCGCCGGCATCGATCCTGAAACCTGGCGTCATCCCGACTGGGCCGCGCCGCCCGCGCCTGGCGGCTACATTCACGCGCTGGTCACGCGCGTTCTCCCGCTTGAAATCCACGCCCGCATCGGCCCGCCCGACCAGACCAGCTCGGAGATCGTTCTTGTTCCGCCCGATTGGCAATGGACCGGCCAGCGCTATGCTGACGCGCTCGTCAAGCCCGGCGACCTCATTTACGTCAAGCTCGCCGACGCCGCCGAAGGCGGCACGCGCCGCGCCGCGCTCGAGCAGGACTCCGGCGCCGAGGGTGCCCTCTTTGCGATGGAAAACACCACCGGCGACGTCCTCGCCATGGTCGGCGGCCGCGACTACGCACTCTCTGTCTTCAACCGCTCCACGCAGGCCGAGCGCCAGACCGGCTCCAGCTTCAAGCCCTACGTCTACACCGCCGCCATTGAAGACGGCGTCAAGCCCGATGACATCATCGTCGATGGTCCCGTCAGCTTCGGCAGCTACACGCCCCACAACTACGAGAACGACTACAAGGGCGCGATGACCGTCGCCAACGCCTTCGCCGAGTCGCGCAACATTCCCGCGCTCAAGCTCGCCGCCCGCGTCGGCATCCGCAAGGTCATCGATCTCGCGCACCGCTTCGGCGTCACCTCCAACATCCCCGCCTATCTTCCCGTCGCACTGGGCGCAGTTGAAATCACGCTCAAGGAGCAGGTCGCCTCCTACGCCGTCTTCCCCAATGACGGCGTTCGCGTCGCTCCGCGCCTCATCCGCAAGGTCTCCAACTCCGACGGCATCGTCCTCTGGGAAGACAACTCCGCCGTCAAAGAGGTCATCGATCAGCAGACCGCGCGCACCATGATGACGCTCTTGCGCGGCGTCATCGATCACGGCACCGGCGCATCCGCCCGCGCCCTCAACCATCCCCTCGGCGGAAAAACCGGCACCACCAGCGACTTTACTGACGCATGGTTCCTCGGCTTCTCGCCTTCCATCACCACCGGCGTGTGGGTCGGTTATGACAGCCGCGAATCGCTCGGCAACAAGGAAACCGGCGCCGTCACTGCGCTGCCCATCTGGATGAACTTCATGCGCGCCGCCATCGCCGGCAAGGACGACGAGCAGTTCCCCGCCGACGAATCCGCTCTGCCGCCCGCGAAACTTGCCGCCAACACGCCCGCGCTTCTTCCGCCTGCGCCCACATCAGGCCGTGCGCCCCTCACACCCGGCCCGTATTCTCGTCCCAATCTCCGCCCGAATCCCGCGCCCAATCTTCGTCCCGGCGCGCAAACCTACGCTCGTCCCTACGCCCGGCCCTATGCACAACCCGGCCAGCAGCAGAGCCCGCAGCCCAACTCACAGCTAAGGCAGCCGCTCACCGCCCGCTCCAGCGCGCTACCCACTTCGCATCTCGTCCGCCCCGCGCTTGGCTCCTCCGGAGTCGGGGGGCGCGCCACGGCTGCTCCATCGCACAAAGCCGTCGTCAAACCCGCGCTCATCCCACATCAGTGAGAACAGAGGATTTCCTTCGACTCCTTGGCCGTTGCCTTTGGAGCGAGCCGGAATTGATGACATTCCTGGACGGGAAAGCATCCGAGGCGACGGCGTGCGCCGGAGGGAGCAGGAGGCTTCAGCCTCCCTCGCCTCAGGACGTTGAGGAAACCAGTTCTGGACGACGCCGACGGCAATTCCAGGCCGCACGGACACACCCACCGCGCGCCGAATCCACGCGTAGCAGCCACCCACCCTCTACTTCTTCTTGACTGAAGGCGGAAGCATTCCATTCAACCGCAGATAGCTCGCCATCTGGGAGTAATGGTCCTCGAGGTCATCCGTCAGCTCCACGAGCGCGCGCGCACGCGGCTTCTTCGCTCCGCCAAAATACGTGATCGTCCCACCCAGGCTCGAGTCCTGCAGCCCGTCCAGTGCCTTCCCGCAGGTATCGAACGACTGCTTGAGAACCGGCACCAGCTCGTCCTTCGGCGTCGTCTCCGTCACCACCGGCCCCTTGCCCGGGCCGTCACCCGAGAGCATTCCGCACACCCCGAAGTTCGCCTGGATCACATGCGAGACGATCTTCCCGTACGTCCATTGGTCCGCTGTTGGATGAAATCCGTACTTGTCCGCCGGCATCTGCTCGGCCGCCGCCATCATATAACCGGACTGGCGCTCAAAGATCTCCTTCGCACTCGCCACCACCGGATTCGCCGCATCCTGCGCAAGCGCACATGCCGAAGCCGCCAGCAGCATCACTCCCACAACAACCTTCATCTCAACACCTCAGACATATCCTACCTTTTCGCCCCGCCAGACTTATGATCCTGCCGGACTTTTTGTCCTGCCAGACCCTTTGTCCTGCCAGAATCGATTCGCCCATGGTAGCAAAAGAATATGCCGCTACGAGTTTGCACCGAAAACTCGGAAATAACGACTTCGACAACAGGTCTCTCTTCTTGCGAAAGCGCATCCGCTAGACGCCAAATGATCCCTCAGCGAACTGGCGAGCCCCCGCGTACCCGGGCATCTCCGCAAACAACGCGTAGCCATCGCGAAGGCGCGCACACTTAAACCAAAATCGTGTAACGGCTGTTTGCCGTCTCAATACATCCGTATCCCAAATCCTCCGTGCGGACCTTCCGTCATCGACATACTGACCGGGACGCCGAGCAGCGCACGCGCGAGCATCACCCGTTCATACTCCGCCAGCACGGCGTCTGGAATCGCGTCCACTGCGGCCTGCGTTGCACCCAGATCGCTGTTTACGCCCAAAGCCAGCATCAGCCGATAGGATTCGTCTGCCGGCCACAGCGCCTCTGCGACCCGGTCTTGATCGGCCTGGTCTCGAACTTGATAGGCTTTCTCGTTTTCGTCGAGAACTTCCCGCGCGGCCGCGAATCCGAGCTCCACAACTTGCGCAGCCCGATCGCGATCACCCAGCCGCAAATAAAGATCGGCCGCGTCCGCCAGGAATTTCACGCGATCCTCCGCCGGCACCTGGGGAAGAAGTGCGAGCTGAGCCTCTAGCACCTGGCGAGAGCGCGCCGCATCGCCGCCATATGCGCAGCGTTCGGCAACAGCTTGGATGAGCTTGGCGCGAGGAAAGGTATTTTCTTCGCCCATGCACCCGGCACCTCCGGCCGCGAAACAAATCCTGCGGACGACCGGGACATCGCGCGAGCTTTCTAGAGTGTGTACAACATCCGCCGGGCACGAACCGGTGCGATCAAGGATCTTCGACTCGGGCGTGTCCAGGTCGGAATAAAACTCTCCTTCGCCTAGGACGTCTGGCCTGTTGCTCGTATCAGGAAGCGTAAACTCAAGTCCCGTGTCGAGGGCATCAAGCTTAGGCGCCGGCCCTTCGCCGCTGAAGAGCAAGAAGCCCTGAGGTATCCAGTCTTGATTCATATGGATTGGATAGCTGGGATCAAGCCCTTCGGCGCGATACTTTCCTTCAATTGAAACGATGCCTTGCGGGAAACGCTTGAGAGCACCCGCAACAGCTTCATGCTGCGCCAACAGGGCTTCCGCGCGCTTCGGATCGAGGGAGAGAAGCGCCGGGGCGACGGCGAAGAGCTTAAAGTCGTAAGTGGATTGGAAAGATGCTCCCTCGGCCAGAGAGTTGCCGCATGACGCCGCCTTTTCCGCCTGGTTGAGCTCTAGTTCGATGGCGCGCAGCACCAATTGCGAAGGCACCTGCGCATAAGTTCTCGCGATGAGATCGGAGAGCCCAATGCTGCCGCACGCCATAGAAGATACCGGATCATGCTCGTAAAATTCCACGGCAGCCCTGAAGATGCTTGCGCGCTCGGCTTTCGCTCCCGCGGGCAGGCTGGCCATCAGCTTTGCCGTGGCTCCCTCGTTCAGTGCACCCGCTTTCACACTGTTGTCAAAGGCATGTGTGGCGAGCGCAATGTCGCCCTGCGCTAGCGCATAACGGATCAGCATTCCGTAAAAAGCGTTGCGGGATGTTTTTTGCGAGTCGGGACTGGATCGCGATTCAGCTGGCTCACCGCGAGCAATCAGGTCCAGCGCATCGGATGGGGAAATCGGAATCAGATCGATGACGATAGCTCGCTGCAACCATCCGCGAAACGGAATGTCGGATACCGCCGTTACATCGAACGCCTGCCGGTAAAGCCGGATTGCGTAGTCGCGATCGAGCGGATACCAGGCCCCACCTAGCCGGTAGAGAAGAAGAACGCGGGAGCCGGGAGTGAGAGCGAAAGCTGTGGACTCCGCGTGAACGAGAATGGGCCGGGCAAGTGCAATGCGCTCGGCGTAGGTTAGATTCGCAGGCTGCGGATCTCGCATTTCTTGCTGCGCATGAGCAAATCGTGCGGCGAGAAAGAGGAGAAGAAGTGTTGCGAAGCAAGATCTCGAGGCGAAGAGTCTGCAGGTCAAACCAGGCATCGCGAACACTCACTGGGATCGAGGGCAATTCTATCGAAAAGTCGCTACTTCGTTGAGCGCTCGGAGACTGGACGAACGGCTCGAAGAAACGTTAACGCTTCCTCAAACGCGATCGAGGCGGTTCTTGGGCGCCAGCGGCTACAGCGGTTTCCCAGTTGCCGTAAGGCGAAGCCTCAACTCCTAAGTGGATTCGGCAGTGCAGAATTTTTCGACCTTTTGGCGCAGAATGAACTGAGCAACACCCGGGAAGCGAGTCTCGAGGGCTTGGCCCGGCGACCGGAACTGCTACAGCATTTTTCGGATTGGTGCAGAGCGCTGTCACGAGCGGTTGTGGGCATTTTCATCGAGAAAATGTCCATGCACGCCTCTCTGCGGCTCTGCAGGAATCCGAGAAATGCCTTAAACCCTTTGTATTGGGCATTTTGGGATCTAACTCATCTAGTTTCAGCCGGCTGGAGGTGACATTCGCGAACCAAGTCGCAGAGAATAAAAGACTAAACCCAAAGTGGGGGGGGGAGGGGGGTGGGGGTTGGCCCCATTTCAAAGCCCTCTAGCTGGAAAAAGGCCCCGAAAGCAATGAAAAACAGCGCTTTGCCCGACTGATATCGCTAAAAATCTGCTCTTTGAGAGCCTCCGGCGACGGGAACTTGATCTCCCCGCGCAGCCGCAGCAAGAATTCGAGCTCCACAGGCGTCTCCTCATTCATCTCCAGAGGCTCAAAGTCCAAAATGTGCGACTCCACGGCAAACGACGGCTCGCCAAACGTCGGCCGGTTGCCCACATTCGTCACCGATTGAAAGTTCCGGCCCGCAATCCTGAGCCGCGTCACATAGACGCCGAAGGCCGGCAGAAGCCCTTCATACGCGGCAAGATTCACCGTCGGCACCAGCAGCTTCGCTCCGATGCCGCGCCCTCGCGCCTGAGTCGAGATCACGCCGAACGGCCGGCCCAGCAGCCATCGCGCGCGCCTCATATCGCCCGCAGAGATGAGCGCCCTGATGGCCGAGCTCGATACCTGAAGCCCGCGCACGCAAACCGGCTGATGAAGGCACACGGTAAATCCGAGCCCCGCGCCCATCGCCGCCAGCTCCGCCACCCCCGCCGCCGCGCCGTGCCCAAAGCGAAAATTTTGCCCCTCGTGCACGCTGCGCACGCCAAGCGCGTCAATCAGAATCTTACGCACGAACTCGCTGGGCTGGAGCGCTGCGAGCGCCGCGTCGAAATGCAGCACCAGCACTGCATCGACTCCGGTTTCCGTCAGCAGGCGCAGCCGTTCCATCAATGGAGTCAGCAGCTTGGGAGCCTTCTCCGGCCGCAGGCACTGCGCCGGATGCGGATCGAAGGTGATCGCGACCGCCCGCGATCCCGTCTTCCTCGCCTCTTCTACTACTGAAGCCAGAATCTCCTGGTGCCCAAGATGCACGCCGTCGAAGTTGCCGATCGCCGCGACGGTCGGCCCAAATCCCGCTGGCACTTCCTCGATCGACCGGAAGATGCGCGTCGCAACTGGCCGCGGATGATCCGCCGCACTCATAGCGTCACGGGCACGATCAACCCGTCGTAAGCCAGCTGGATGTTCGTGGGCAGTGCGCGATTCGTTTCCTCGTGGCCCAGGTCGTGCGCGATATGCGTGAACCACGTTTGCCGCGCGCCAATGCGCTGCGCCCACTTGACCGATTGCTCGAGCGTTGCGTGGCTGGGATGCGGCGTGTGCCGCAGCGCCGAAAGCACCAGAATGTCCAGGCCTCGCAGCAGCGCGAAGCTCGATTCAGGGATGAGGCTCACGTCGGTGAGGTACGCCGCGTTGCCGAAGCGGTATCCCTCGACCTGCTGCTCGCCGTGCATCAGCGGAACGCGGACGAAGTCTACGCCATGAACCAAGTTCTGCGCGGCCAAAGGGACGAGTTGCACACGCGCCCGCGTCGGATACGTCGCATCGGGCGCGAAGGTGTAGGAGAACACGGTCTCGAGAACGTTGATTGCGTCCTCGTCGGCATAGAGCGGAATCGGGCCGCCATTGCGCTCGGCGATGAAGCTCAAGGGCCGCAGATCGTCCATGCCCATGATGTGATCCGCGTGCGCATGGGTGTAGAACACCGCATCGAGGTGCGTCAGGTTGGCGCGCAATCCCTGCTCGCGGAAATCAGGTCCGGTGTCGATCACCACGGCGCGCTCGGCATCGCTGGAATCCTTCCAGCGCACCAGAATCGAAACGCGCAGCCGGCGATCGTGCGGGTCCGTGGAGTGGCAGACCGCGCAGGGACAGCCCAGCGAAGGCACGCCCATCGAAGTACCCGTACCCAGAAATGTCAGCGTGCCTTGCATCGTTGGAGATGATTGCAATTGAAAATGCGGAGCGGCCGAGAGCGATCGCTCAGTTCCGTTTCTTGCTGAACCTTCGATCTCCTTGTCTTCTCAGCCGTCGATCCTTTATTCGCCGTCTTATTTCTTTGCAGGCGGAGGTGGTGGCGGCACCGGCTGCACGGTCATCATGCTCGTCAGCTCGAGGAATGCCATGCGCGCCTCGAACAGCACCGTCTGGAGTATGCGGTCTTCGTTCGGAGTGAGATTGCCGCGCGTTTTTTCCGCCAGAATGGCGAGGAGATCAATGGTGTTGCGCGCGCCGACGATATCAACTCGCGGACGCTGGCCCTCTTGCGCGCCCGCGCCCAGCTGCAACATTGCGGTCAGGTAAAACTGCTGCACCAGGTGCTCGAATCCCATCGCAGGCTGCGGCCCAGCGGCGGGATTCTGCGCGCGAATCAGGTCCTCAAGACGTTGCGTCGAAGCATCATAGGCCGCTTTCTGCTCCTTGCTCTCTTGGGCGGTCGGAGGAGGAGGCAGCTCAGCTTCGAGGCCCTGCGGCTCCGAAGCCTCGGCGGTTTCGTCCGCGGCCAGTTCAGCGGGCGGTTCATTCTTCACCAGCCGCGGGCCACCCGCTTGCTCAGCCGCCGCTGGCGCGGGATCAGCGGGCTTCGGCCGCGTTTCCCGTTCCTCATCCGCCTTCATCTTGCGGCGATCGATCACTTCAAACTTTGGCGCATCGCTCATAGCATCTACTTTCCCATCTCGGATGCGGAGCTTGTCGATCGCTCCGCTGCCGGATTCTTAATTCCTTAGGGGTTTTCTCGAACTCAAATTCGGTGGCGCGTCCAAAATGCGCGCCGTTCCGTCGCCGGTCCCTGTGACATAGCGGAAGTTGCCGCTGCGCTCCTCAGCTTCGCTGCGGACCATGCCGAGCGCGAACACGCGGCGTCCGGCCGGTAACGGCAGTTCCGCGGCGCTGGTGATCTGCCCGGCAATGGTTCCATCTTCGAGCTGCATCTCCGCGCCGGCATTCGGCATTGGGCCCTCAAGCTCGAGCGGGCGCAGATGCTTGCGCACGCTGCCGCGCGAGCGAATGCGCTCGACGATCTCCTGACCTAAATAGCAGCCTTTGCTGAAGTGCAGCGCGCGCATCTGCCCCGTCTCCTGGGGCAGGTCGCGCTCAACCATGTCCACGCCGTAGGCCGGAATTCCCTCCGCGATGCGAAATGCTTCCAACGCTTCGCAACCCACCGGCATGGCGCCGCCGGTACGCAGGCAGGACCACAGCTTGTTCAGCCCTGCAGTTGGCACCCAGAATTCATAATGCATGGCAAGGGCTCCGTATCCGCGGCGAATACGCAGATCCCAGCCGTTCCATTCAATATTGGTCGCGGCCATTGGGCTGCTGATGGTTGGCAATCCCACGCGCTCAAGCACCTCGTCTGCCAGCGGCCCCGTCAATCCGATGGCCGTTTCCGATCCAGCCTCGCCTACTTGCTCCTCGTCGCCGTGGGGAACCAATTCCACGTCATCCATGATGATGAACTTGTTCAGATGCGCGAGCAGTTTGTCCAACTGGCCGGTGGCGATCTCCAGCTCCAGCTCCGATTCACCGGCGAACGGCGTACCGGCCAGACGATCGGGACCACCGACAACGCTCTTTGGCTCTCCGCTGCGCCGGTGCGGCGACTTTTCTTCGCCGCCCCTCCATACTGTCAGCTCACCCTGCAGATGCCCCTGCACGTTGAGCACGAAGTTCCACGCGCCGGTGTTGGGAAACAGGTCGTTCACGGTATTTGTGACCATTCCGCTCAACCAGCGGAAGCGGTCGGCGCCGCGCACCTCGACGCGCCGCATCCATCCCAGGTCGTGGATGGCGGCTCCGCTCGCCAGCGCCGCTATTTCCATCTCTCGCGCGTCCAACTCCCGTGGGGTCAATGCGCCCCTGTAGTTGGTCAGCTCGTGGCGCGTGCGCGCAGACTCAAGCATTGCGGCCACGGCAGTGGCTTGTACATTTGCGGCAAGATCGGACTCAGGCATGGGGAAATTCCCTGGGTTTCGGCGCAGAGTTCTCTGCTGCGCCCATAGCGCGAAACCGCATCCTGATTATAGCCTTGAAGAGTGAAGCGGAATCTTGCGAGCTTGCACTGAGCGCAGGGCAAACTCCGCAGGGAGATTGAATGAATGAGCTGCACAAGATTGGTCAAGCCAATTGGCGCTTCGGCCTCGGCAGTTGGTGCACCGGCCTCGCAGGCCTGCTGATTTCGCTGGGCGCGGCGATGGCCCTCCCCGCCCAGCAGAGCGCGCCGCAGAATCCGCCCGCACCGGTCAGCCCTTCGCATGACGCCGCGCACGGCCCAAAAAGTGCGACACACATGACTCCCGAACAGGCGAAGCAGCTTTTCGCGATGGTCGATGTGCTTATCAAGTTTTCTTCCGACGAGACTGGCCTGCCGATCCAGAGCACCGTGAAGCGGCAGCTCACGACGCGCAACGCCGTGGAATCGTACCTTGAGGAAAAATTTAACGACGACGAGGGCGCCAAGCGATTGCAGCGCGATGAGATCGTGCTGAAGAAGTTCGGCATGCTGGATCGCGATTTCGAGTTGAAGCCTTTTCTGCTTGCGCTGCTCAAGGAACAGATCGAGGCCTATTACGACTCGAAGACGAAAACCGTGAACATGCTCGACTGGGTGGATGCTGATGACCAAAAGCCGGTACTCGCGCACGAACTGACCCACGCGCTGCAGGATCAGCACGCCGACCTGGACAAGTGGGATAACCAGACACCGGACGATGTGTCACATGCTTTCGCAGGAGACCAGGAGCACCTGGCGAAGGATGAGATGGACACTGCACGCGACGCGGTGGCCGAGGGGCAGGCCACGGCGGTGATGATGGACTACATTCTGAAGCCGCTGGGCAAGAGCCTGGTAAAAGATCCGGAGGTGCTGGACTTTGTGCGCGGCCAGATGTCGTCGAACGAGGATTCGCCCGTGATGGCGCGAGCGCCGCTGCTGCTCTCCGAATCGATGCTCTTCCCGTATCGCGAAGGGCTCAGCTTTGAGCAAGACATATGGATGGATCAGGGGCAGGCCGCGGCTTTTGCGGGCACGCTTGACCGGCCGCCGACATCGAGCTGGGAGATCATCAATCCGCGCGAGTACGAGCGCAAGCGTATTCCAGCGGTTCCGCTGCTGCCGGACATTCATCCGCTCGTCGATCCGCTCTACGAGGCGTACGACATCGGCCAGATGGGCCAGCTCGACGTGCACATTCTCTCGGAGCTTTTCGGCGGAGATAACGCCGCGCGCGACCTGACGCCGGCATGGGATGGCGGACTGTATTGGGCGGGGCAACTGCACAGCGCGAAGACGCCGGAGGAACAGGCGAGCACGAAGTCGCTGGCGCTGTTCTATCTTTCCGTCTGGAAGAACGCCGACTCCGCACGGGTGTTTGCCAAGCTCTATGCCGACAGCCTCGGCCGCAAGTACTCGCATCTCTCGACGGTCTCCAACGGCTCGGCATCGCCGGCGGACGGATCGGACGAGCAGGTCTTCACCACCAGCGAGGGGCCTGTCGTAATCACCACGCGCGGCAAGATGGTGTTTGTTGCAGAAAGCTTCCCATTGCCGCTAGCGCGCAAGCTGACGTCTCTGATTCTCGACGGGCAAGGCGGCGGCAAAACGATGATGACCGCGCTGCCGCGGAAAAATTTATTGCCGGCTATGTTCGGCGGTTCATTTCGTTCGGGACTTGCGCCGGCGAGGATGAGCGACGGTTCACCCAACGACGCACCACTCACCTCCGACCTGGTTCGTTTCTTCGCGAACTGCGGCGTGATGAAGGCGGCCGTGGACGCCACTGTCCGCGAGGCGCGTTAAGGCAGTTTCGGAATTTACGCCGACTATTTGAAAGCGGTGAAATGTGGCATTTTCTTCCGCCCCGTCGACGATGACCTGTCGGCGGGGACCCCGGTGATGAAAATGCCACTTTGCCGAGTGCTTTCGCTTTATACCAATTCCGAAACTGCTATTTCATCCCTTCGTCGCGCGCTATGATGAACATCCGGGCGCGCGCCGCTCGCGTGCAGGAGATCAAGTGCCAGGCAAGCTCGAGTTGATGATGGGGCCGATGCGCAGCAACAAAACTGCCGAGTTGCTGCGGCGCGCGGAGATGCGCCGCCAGTATGCGAAGCAGAACGTGCTGGTGCTGAAGCCGAGCGACGACACCAAGGGCGGCCCGGGCGTGGTGGAAAGCCGCAATCCCAACGGCGGCGGGAAAATGCATGCACTCGAATTCAACTCCGCGAATCCGTGGGAGGTTCTGCGCGCGCTGGAGGATGAGGAGCAGGAGATCGGCAAACGCGTGGAGTGCATCGCTATCGACGAAGGTCAGTTCGTCGGCGAGCTCTTTGTCTTCGTCAAGAATCTGCTTGACTCCGGACATGACGTTCTTGTTGCCGGGCTCGATCTCGATTTCAGGGCGCTGCCCTTCGGGGAGATGCTCAACCTGACCTGGCTGGTGAATGCATATGGCGGAAGCATCACGGAGTGCATGGCCTATTGCAGCTGCGGAGCGCGTGCGCTTTATTCCCAGCGGCTGATCGACGGCAAACCGACTGCTTACGACAGTCCGGTGAAGGTTCCCGGCGACTCCTACGAGCCGCGATGCGCCGAGCATTTCATTCTTCCCGGGCGGCCGCATTAGGGCAGGCGGATTCGCTAAATTACGCCTTTTAATTCAGTTATGTTCAAATAAATCGATTTTCTCTATATAGTACAAGTCTCGAATAATATGACATACTGGATCGATGGTGCAGTCGCTGCGCGAAAAGCTCTTCGAATCAGACCGGTTCCTGGTCGCGGCTGAGCTGGTTTCTCCGCGCGGATCGATGACGGAGAGCACCGCCATTCGCGCACGCGGTTTCTCGAACGAGCTGGTCGCCAATCCGGCCATCGACTGGATTTCAATTACCGACAACGCGGGAGGCAATCCGCAGCTGGCGCCGCTGGCTCTCGGCCGGCCAATTCTCTACGCCGGCAAGGAAGTAGTGATCCACCTCACGTGCAAGGACCTGAACCGCAATGGACTCGAGAGCGAAGCATGGATGCTGAACAGCGAAGGATTTCACAACATCCTGGCGATGACCGGCGACTATCCGGTGGCGGGGAATGAGGGCCTGGCCAAGCCGGTCTTCGATATCGATTCCGTGGGACTGATCTCGCTGCTCGGGCGCATGAACCACGGGCTGCGGTTGAAGGAACTCAAGGGCGATCAGCGGCTGGGCAAGACGCAGTTCTGCATCGGCGCCGTGACCACCAACTTCAAACTGCGCGAAGGCGAAGTGATTCCGCAGTATCTCAAGCTCCGCAAGAAGGTGGAGTGCGGCGCGAACTTCATCATCAATCAAATTGGATTTGACTCGCGCAAGATCTCGGAGCTGCGGGCCTATATGGACGCGCACGGTATGCGGTCGACGCCGCTGATCGGCAATGTTTACCTGCTGAGCGTGCGCGTTGCCGAACTATTCCACGAGGGCAGGATTCCGGGAGTGGTCCTCAGCGCGCCGCTCCTGGAGCTTTGCCGGGAACAGAGTGCATCGCCGGACGGCGGCGAAGCATTTTTTCTCGAGTTTGCGGCGAAGCAGATGGCGATCTATCGCGGCCTGGGTTTTCGCGGCGTGTACCTGGGCGGGGTTCACAACTCACCAGCGCTTGAGAGGATTCTGGCGATCGAACGCGCCTTTGCGCCGGATGACTGGAAACTTTTCGCGCGCGAGATTCGCTTCTCGCGGCCCGGCGAGTTCTTTTTCTACGAAGAAAACCCCGCGACCGGACTTGCCGATGCGGCGCGCGAAAATCCGCGGCCGGTGACGTCGTCAAGAAATGTGACTGCGGGATACGAACTGTCGAAGCTGGTGCACGCGACGATGTTCGAACGCGGCAAGGGATTGGCGAAGCTGGGCGCGCATCTCTGCGCTCACGCGCGCGACCCCATGCAGGGACGGGCGCCGATGCGCGTGCTCGAAAAGCTGAGCAAGGGCGCGCTCTACCAGTGCAAGGACTGCGGCGATTGCTCGCTGCCGGACATCGCGTATCTCTGCCCCGAGTCGCAGTGCGCCAAGAATCAGCGCAACGGCCCGTGCGGCGGCACACGCGAAGGACGCTGCGAGGTGGATGGTTACGGCGACTGCATCTGGCTGCGCGCGTATGAGCGATTGAAGCACGACCGCCGCGAGCAGTCGCTGCTGGAGCACGCGCCGGTGGTGCAGAACCAGGGATTGCGCGGGACATCGGCCTGGGCCAATGACTGGCTGGGGCGCGACCACACGGGAAGACGGCAGGCCGCAGTGGCCGAGCACGACATACAAAAACAGGAGCTTGTCAGAAATGAGTAAGAAACTACATATTGTCGGCGAGTTGATGAACAACTCCTATGCCCGCGCGCGCAAGGCGTTTTCCACTCGCGATCCCATAGGGTACCAGGAGCTGGGGCGGCTGGAGACGCGGCTGGGAGCCGATTTTCTTACGCTGAATCTCGACGGCACGCAGAACATCCAGGTGCGGCGCCAGGAGATGATGGATTTTCTGCCCGAGGTGATTGCGGCAATCCAGGAAGCAACCGCGACACCGATCGCGTTCGATAATCCGTCGGTGGATTATCATCGCGTGGCGCTGGCGCACTACGACCGCAACAAAAGCGGCGCACCGATCGTGAATTCGCTGGCCGCCTCGCGCGAGCATCTCGACGAGATGGTGGAATTGGTGAAGCACTACGACACCTATGCTGTTGTGATGGCATCCGAGACTTTTGTGCCCGGGGGCACCGCGCAGTGCCTGAATGCGGCGGATGCGCATCGAGCGGCGAAGCACTTCGTTGAATTGCTTGCGACCAAGGCCGGGCGGCGCAACGACCAGATCATCATCGATCCGGGCCTGGCGCCGGTGGGCGCCGACACTTACGGACTGGTGAATATTGGCCTCGACGCGATGCGCCTGATCCGGGCCGATCCCGATTTAAAGGGTGTGCATATGATCGTAGGCCTCTCGAATTTTGCCTGGGGCACGCCGCGCGGGGTTCGCGAGGAGCTGGAAAAGGCTTACCTCACGCTGGGTATGGAGGCCGGACTCGATTTTGCGATCGCCAATCCAGAGAAATCTCCCGGACCGTTGCCCGCGGATCATCCGATGGTGGCGAAATTGCGCGAGGCACTTGCCGAGGGCCGACTGCGCGACGGCGAATCCCACGAGACCGCGGGGTTTCGACAGGTGGAAGCGGTGATGGCGATCTGTGCCGAAGCACAGGAAGTCGATTTCTGAGGGCAGCGCATTCGATCGAGGTTCCAGCCGCAACCCGCGATCGTCGCATCTGGCTACGCGTGGGCACTCTGATCGACGGCACCGGTGCGCCGCCACTGGCCAATGCGCACATCGTGTATGACGCAGAGCAGATTTACTATGTGGGCGAGGATTCGCCTGCGCGCGAACTGCTTGGTGCTGCACAGGCAGAACCCGACCTCGATCTAGCGGAGTTCACGCTTCTGCCGGGGCTCGTGGATGCGCATACGCATCTGTTCCTCGAGGGCGGCGAGCTTGATCTCGAGAAACGCGCTGCGTATCTCAATCAGTCTTCGGAAGACTTGCTAGCCCTGGCACGCGCGCGGCTGGAAAAGCTCGTCCGGCTCGGGATGATCGGGATTCGCGATGCGGGCGACAAACACGGAGTGGGGCTCGCGCTGAGCCGGTTGAGTGAAAGTGTGGATCGGCCACTGATGCCGTACGTCGACAGCCCCGGCGCGGCGATTCATCACCGCGGCCGCTACGGCAGCTTCATGGCGGAAGCGATCGAAGACGCGGGAACGCCTGCGGAGTGCGTTGCAGCGCGCGTGAGGGCGGGAGCCGATCGCATCAAGCTGATCGCCACCGGCATCATCAATTTCAAGAAGGGCGCCGTCACCGCTGAACCGCAGATGACGACCGAAGAAGTTCGCGCGCTGGTTGCGGCAGCGAAGAGCTTTGATCGGCAGACTCTCGCGCACGCTTCAGGCGATGACGGCATTGAACGTGTGATTGAGGGCGGCGTCGATTCGGTGGAACACGGTTTTTTTCTCCGCGACGATCAGCTGGCGCGCATGCGCGATCGGCAGATTGCGTGGGTGCCGACGTTTTCTCCGGTGCAAGAGCAGGTGGACCACGCGGACCGGATGGGCTGGGACGGGCAGGTGGTGAACAATCTCAAGCGCATTCTCGATGGGCACGCCGCGAGCCTCCGAAGGGCAGATGAGATGGGCGTGCAGATCATTGCCGGGAGCGATGCCGGGTCCTGCGGGGTGGCGCATGGGCTCGGCTTGCTCTACGAGCTCGAGCTGATGGAGCGGGCGGGAATCGGGCCGGGGGCCGTCGTTCACGCGGCGACCGGTGCAGGCTCCGCCCGGCTCGGATTCAAGGAGAAATTCGGGCGGATCGAGCCGGGGTTCCGCAGCCGGTTTTTGTTGACGCACCATTCCCCGCTTGACGGCGTCGCGAACCTTCGCAAGGAGAAATTCGTAATCTTCGATGGAGCCGTGTTCGAGTCCGGAGAGGATCCGGATTTTGAGGGCCTCTAGAGAGGAGGATCACGAGGGAAAACCTTGGGGGAAGCCTTACCATTGCTCCCCACCAGCGTTACCTCTGCGTTTGGCTTCCGACCGTCTCTATTGTGTGTTTCCTTGTGGTTGCACTATTATTACGGGGGTCGAAATAAATCGGAAGTCGAGTTTAGTAAATCGCTGTATTTGCTATAAAGTCAGTGTTTCTGGGGCCGGACACGGCGGGGGCGCTAAAAAGCACAATGAGCCGGGTGTGATGGGCATTCTGAAGATGCCATCGGCCGTTGCGCTTTAGTCGATTTCCCTCGCGGCAAACGGCCCGGTCATTCAGACGGGAAAACGGGTAGGAAACGAGCAGGACGGGAAGAAAGGAACACGATGCTGCCAGAACAGTGGGAGATCTTTAAACGCGCGGCACGCCGCGAAAAAATGGACAAGATTCCCATGGCGCTGATCGTCGATAGCCCGTGGATTCCCGGTTATCTCGGCATCCAGCACATGGATTATTTCCTCGATCCCGAGCTCTGGTTCGAGTCGAATCTGAAGATCATGCGCGAGTTTCCTGACGTGATCTTTATCCCCTCGTGGTGGATGGAGTACGGAATGGCGGCCGAACCCTCCGTGCTCGGCGCAAAGATCAAGTTCTGGCAGGACAACACGCCAAGCGAATATCACACGCTCTACCGGCTGGAAGACATTGACAACTTTCCGGAGTACGAGGTGGAGGCGGACGCATTCGCGGGTCTCACGCTTCACCGCATCAAGATGGTGCGGCAGCGGATTCTCGACGCGGGATACATTCTGCCCATGATCACCTCACGCGGGCCGTTGTGCACGGCGGGATTCGTCCGCGGCACCACGCATTTCATGATCGACCTGGTCGAAGATCCCAAGGGAGCGCACAGGCTTATCGACCTGTGCACTCGCGTGATTATCGACTGGCTGAAGGCGCAGCAAAAGGTGATGGGCGACGGCGTGGAGAGCATCTTCATCCTCGACGACATTGTGGGTTTTGTGAACGAGGAGCACTATCTCGAGTTCGCGCATCCTTATTTGAAGCGCATCTGCGACGCTTTTCCGAAAGATTGGGTGAAGCTTTACCACAATGACGCGGAAGTGGACGCGTGCCTGGATCATCTGCCGGATACCGGATTCAACGTGCTGAACTGGGGCAAGCAGAAGCACATCACGGAAGTGAAGCGCCGCGTGGGCGATCGCATGTGCCTGATGGGCAATGTGAATCCGCTGGAGATCGGCGTGCGCGGCACTCCCGAAGAAGTGAAAGACGAGACGCTCGAAGTTCTCGAGGGATCGGGAGGCGAGGGCATCATCCTTTCCGTCGGCGGTGGCACCAGCCCCGGCATGCCGAAGGAAAACATCCTTGCCATGCTTGAGGCACTGCAGGAATTCAACTCAAAACGCGCAGCCAATACCGTGAGCGCGCGCTAAGGACGCGAACGAATGCCCGACTACGCACTGATGAACCAGTTCCTCTACGAGGGTAACGCCAACGAGGTGGAGCGCATGACGAAAGAGGCGCTCGCCGAAGGCCGCACCGTGCAAGAGGTGCTGAACGAGGGGCTGATTGCGGGCATGAGCGTGGTGGGCGAAGACTTCAAGCATAACGTGCTCTACGTTCCTGAGGTGCTGATTGCGGCGCGCGCCATGAAGGCCGGGATGGGGGTGCTGAAGCCGCTGCTCACATCCAAAGACAACGTTACAAAACCGAAGGGCGTGCTGCTGATGGGCACGGTGCGCGGCGACCTGCACGACATTGGAAAAAATCTTGTGGGCATGATGGCCGAGGGCGCTGGATTTGAAGTGCACGACATCGGCGTGGACCAGAGCCTGGATAAATTCATGGCGGCCGCGGAGAAGTGCAAGCCGGACATCATCGGCATGAGCGCACTGCTGACTACAACGATGATGTATATGAAGACTGTGATCGAGGGCTTCAACGCGGCGGGTCTCTCGCACATCAAGATGGCAGTGGGCGGCGCACCGATCAGCCAGATGTTCGCGGACGAGATCGGCGCCGATGGCTACGGAGCCAACGCCTCCGCCGCCGTGGACCTGTTCACGCGACTCGCGTCGCAGGGGTGATCGTCGATGGCCACTTATAAGATTCTTTACTGGCAGGAGATCCCCACGCAGATCAAGGCTGAGGATGACAGCGACGATGTGACTGTGATGCTCGACGGAAAATTCATGGAGCACATCGACATTCTGGCCGCGCGGCGCGGACTGCAGGCTTCAGACGATTACCTGGCCCAATGGAAGTGGAGCGAGGAGCAAGAACGCGAAGGCTCCGCGCATGAAGTGGCCGAGGCGCTGAAGGCGGAACTCGAAGCAAAGGGCTGGTAAGAAATCTCACTGCGCATGACCGTCACACTCACTATCAACGGGCAAACCACTCCGGCAACTCCCGGGCTCTCGCTCTTCGATCATGCGGAGTCGCTGGGTATCGATGTGCCCACCTCCTGCCGCAAGCAAGGGAAGTGCAAAGAGTGCATGGTGGAGGTGGTGGAGGGCATGGAGGCGCTTTCGCCGCTGGCCGAACCCGAAAAGCATCTGAAGGGAAATTTTCGTCTTTCCTGCCAGACCTTCGTTACTGCTGCTGCAGGCCAATTGCGCTGCCACACCATGCGCCGAGGCCATATGCGCATCGATCGCGAGGCTCTGGGCTTGCCGGGTGAAGGCGGCGCGTTCAAGCTTGACCCCGCCGTGACGCGCGATGGCGACCGTATCCTGATCGATGGCATCGAGGTCGATCGATCTACTGGTCCGATTCACGGGCTCGCGATGGATCTGGGAACCACCACGGTTGTGCTGCGGCTCATCGATCTCGAAACCGGCGAACTGATCGCAGACACTTCCTTCGAAAACCCGCAGCGCTTCGGGGGCGCAGAGGTGATGTCGCGCATCGCCTATGACACCGACCACCCCGGGCGGTTGCTGATGCGGACGCTCGCGGGTTATCTGACCCACGCTATCGAAAAGCTTCCCGTCGATCCCAAAACCATTTACGAGATGGTCGTGGCCGGCAACTCAACGATGCGCGATCTGTTTTTCTGGCAGAACGTTCACTCGATCGGCCAGAATCCCTACCGGTCGATCACTGAGATTGAGATGGCAGAGGGCAAGCGTGCAACCACCAGCCTCGTCCAGACCGGCCGGCACAGCCTGCTGCCCATCCATCCTAATGCGCGCGTCTATGGCGCACCGGTCATCAGCGGGCATGTGGGCGCAGACGCCGCGGTTGGCATGCTCGCCGTGAGTCTGGCGCGGGAAGATCGGCTGATCGCGGTGATGGACATCGGCACCAATACGGAGCTGATCGTCGGCAACAGGCACAAAATTCTGGCGGCATCTTGTCCCGCGGGGCCGGCATTTGAAGGCGGGGCTATCGCGTGCGGGATGCCTGCGCTGGATGGCGCAATTGAAGAAGTCGCGATCGATGACGATGGCGATTTCAGGCTGCGCGTCATCGGCGATGCAAAACCCGAAGGTATCTGCGGATCCGGACTCGTAGACACGCTGAGTGAATTGCTGCGGACCGAGCGCATGAATGCGATGGGCCGCTTTGAAGACGACCTGAAACGCATCACGATCTATGATGGCAAGGCTCACCGCGACGACGCTGACATCTATCTGCTGGAAAGCGACGTGAATGAGCTGGCCCAAGCCAAGGGCGCCAACGTCGCTGGTCTGCACGTGGTCTTCGCGAGTTATGGCATCGACTTCGACGACATTGACGTCTTCTATCTCGCCGGCGGTTTCGGCCGTCACCTCAACGTGGAAGCGTCGAAGCGCATCGGACTGGTGCCGAATCTCGAGGGGCGAAAGTTCGTCCAGGCCGGCAATATCGCGATCGAAGGCGCGACCATCGCTCTGCTTTCCAAAAGCAAACGCCAGGAGCTCGAAGAGCTTGTCAGGCGTGTTCAGCATTGCCGGCTGGAGACGCATCCAAGTTTTTTCGATTTCTTCGTCGAGGGGTGTCAATTCAAACCCATGGAGCTGATTCCGTGCGAGAGGTAGCGGAATCCATCGAGCTCGCCGGCACATTCACCGATGTGAATGTGCAGCCGGCGGAATACGCGCGGCTGCTGGGCTATCCGCGGGGTTATGTTCTGGAAGGCCGCGCCGCGGAGCTAGCCGAGTGGGCGCGCACCTGGTATGCCGAGCACGGCCGGCCGTGGTTCTATGCGCGCCAAGCAGAGACCTTTGAGCTCTCCGGCGGCGCGATCCGCATCGATGGAGTGGCTTTTTCAAGTAACCGGCTGCAAAGCATGCTCGAGCAAGCTGGAGCGCACAGCGTAATCCTCGTCGCAGTGGGCGCCGGGTGCGAGGCGGAAGAGGAATCGCGGCTCCGCTGGGAGCAGGAGAAACCCGACGAATATTTCTTTCTTGAAATGTTCGGCTCCGCAGTCGTGGAGCATCTCGCTACGCTCGCCGGTGCGCGGCTTTGCGACTGGGCGGAGCAGAACAGCATGGCCGTGCTGCCGCATTACAGTCCGGGTTACCCGGAGTGGGACGTGGCCGAACAGCCGCGCCTGCTCGAACTGATCAAGCAGACGCGCAGTGAGCGCTTCCCTTCGCCTGTGGAAGTCTTCGAGACCGGCATGCTTCGCCCCAAAAAGACGCTGCTCGCCGTGTTCGGCCTCACGCGCGACACCGAGCGGCTGCAGAGACTCACGGGGCTTATTCCGTGCGAGAGCTGCTCCTTTGGTCCCTGCCAGTACCGGCGCACGCCTTATCGCCGCGCGCCGCGCCCCGCCGGTGAGCCACTGCCCGCGCGCGCCCCGATGCTTGACGAGGATGCGCAGTACACGGTGAATCGCAAGGCGCTGCAGCGCTGGGCTGCAGAGCGGCTCGAATTGCATGAGCTTGAGGATGGATCACTCGATGCGCGTTTCCGCTATGAGGGCACCACGTGCACCAATATGGGCCGTCCGCTGACGTTCGATTACACGGTCAGGCTGGGCCCGCGCGCGGAGGGCTATCCTATCCGCGAGCAGCACTGCGCGCCCGCCCCAGGGGACAGCGGCCACGAGCACATGTGCCAATTTATTGAAGATCCCGAGCGCCTGATGAACGCCATTGGCGGCGAGAAGCCGCTGAGCGGCAAGCGGCTGAATACGGTGTCCGGCTGGCGCCGCGGCACGAGCGCAGCCGGTTGCTTCTGCGAGCCGGCCAGCCGCGAACACAAATGGGGCCTGGTGCTCGAGACCATCCACTACGCCCTGGTACAAAGAGAGCTGGCAGAAACGGTGGACACAGAATGAAAAAACTCTTACAGGACGCAGTTCTCGACCATCCTCTGCTTTGCGACGGCGCGATGGGCACGCAGCTGATGCTCGCCGGACTCGAACAAGGTAACTGCGGCGAAGAGTGGAATGCCGCCCATCCCGAACGTGTGCTCGGCATTCAGCGGCGCTACGCGCAAGCCGGCGCCGATTGCATTATCACCAACACTTTCGGCGGGTCGCGCATTATGCTCAACCGGCACTCCAATGGCGATCGCGCGGCGGAGTTGAATGGGGCCGGAGTTGCCATTGCGCGCGAAAGCTTCAACGGCCGCGAGGGCTATGTGCTCGGGGACATCGGGCCATTTGGCGGACTTCTGCAGCCCTTCGGAGAATTTACCGTGGACCAAGTGCGCAGCGCGTTTGAAGAACAGGCTGCGGCGCTGGTGCAGGCGGGAGCGGACGCCATCATCATCGAGACCCAGACTTCGCTCGAAGAGCTCGAGATCGGCATCAACGCTGCCAAGGCCGCCGGCGCGCCGTGCATCATTGGATCGATGGCTTATGACGTCACGCTGGATGGCTCGACCTTTCGCACCATGATGGGCATCGAGCCGGAACGAGCCGCCGAGTTCATGGAAGAGAACGGTGCCCACATTGTGGCGCTGAACTGCGGTACCGGGATGGATATGCAGCGCGCGCTCGACGCAGTGCATCGCTACAAGAGCGCCACCAAATTGCCGGTGATGGTGCAGCCCAACGCGGGCAAGCCGAAGCTCGTGAACATGAAGGTGGTGTATGACGAAACGCCGGAGCAGATGGTGCAGGGGCTGATGCCGCTGCTCGAGGCGGGCACGAACATCATAGGCACGTGCTGCGGCAGCACGCCCGACCACACCCGCGCGTTCCGCAAAGTGATGGACCAGTTTCTTGCAGCGAAGGGATTCGAGACCGTGGGAGCACAACGTGAAAACGAAACTCTGTGACATCAATGCGGAAGCGGAGAAAAAACTTCCGCCGGCTTCTGACGATAAGTCCGGCATCGGCGTGCACTATGTCGATGCGTTCATCAAGCCGATGAACGTGAAGCTCGAGGACGGCACCGCGGTGAAATGCAAACGCCGCGGGCTCAAAATCATGCTCTCCGCGGGCGCCAAGAAGGGCGAGGGCCTGATGCGCCGGCTTGACGTGAGCCGCGATCCGATCGTGATGCTCAATGCAGCGCTTCAGGAAGCCGCGAAATCCGCGGGCGTTGATTTGACTGTCGAAGACGGCGGGATTTTTCTGGCGCTGTAGTTTCGCGCTCTCGCCGCGCCCGCCTGACGGGGCGGCTGCGTCGTGAACGGTGTTGCCTGTGGCTATGAACACTCGAAAATCGACGGGAACGGCTACCGATCGCGAAACTTCGCCCGCTCCGCTACGCCCCGTTGTTTCGGGAGAATCGCGAATTACAGCTTTCATCGGCACCTCTGGGTGGGCGTATTCGAGTTGGAAGCCATGGTTCTATCCTCAGGCGCTTCCTCAAAAGAAATTCCTCGAATACTACGCGACCCAACTGAACTCGGTGGAAGTGAACTATACCTTCCGCCAGTTGCCGACCGCGAGCGCGCTTGCCACTTGGCTGGCTGCAAGCGGCGATAGCTTTCGTTTCTCGTTCAAAGCACCACAGCGAATCACTCACATCCTTCGGCTGAGGGACTCCGCAGAAACAGTCGGCGCACTATCGCGTGCGCTCGCGCCGGTCGCGGAAGCGAGGCGGATGGGCGTAGTGCTTTTTCAGCTACCTCCGAATTTCAAGGCCGACGTGCCTCGCTTGGATACCTTTCTAGCGGATGCGGCGAATTGCGGCTTACGAATGGCGTTCGAATTCCGGCACAGCAGTTGGTTCAGCGACGATGTGTATGACGTGCTGCGGCGTCATGGCGCCGCGATCTGCGTAGCTGAAAGTGACGAGCTGGAGACGCCGGATGTTATCACCGCTCCATTCACCTGCTACCGATTCCGTAAGAGCGGATACTCCGCGGCGCAGCTGGATGCAATTGAGAAGATTTTGCACCGACGATCGAGCGAAGGCCAGGTCTTCGCCTATTTCAAGCACGAAGAGGAGCCAGCCGGCGCGCTCAACGCGGTCGATGTCCTACGAAGACTCCAGAGTCGTTGATCGGCCGAGTACCACTCTTCCTCTCGCGAGGGCACTGGTGAGCCATCCGATGTTCGCTGGTCATCCCAACTTCTCGTCGTCAGTGAAACATTACAGCCCTATCACTTTGAAGGGCGCTCTTCCACGCTTTGCTGGCTCATCGATGGTGGCGCATCCTCTATCAAGCTGCCCCAGCCCACATTCGGCCGATCTCCCATTTCCAGCACCAGAGTGCCACCATTCGCGATCTCGGAATGGCGGAACCATGGCCTTTCCAGCGGTTTGCCATTCAGCTCCGCGGATTGAATGTACTTGTTGCGCGCCGAAACGTGCTTGGCGATCATCGTGAATTCCCTGCCATTGCCAAGGCGCATCACGCTCTTATCGAAAATCGGGCTGCCGATTTCGTACACGGGGCTGCCGGGGCACACCGGATAAAAACCCATGGCGCTGAGAACATACCACGAGGACGTAGCGCCGCCGTCGTCATCTCCCGGAATGCCCAGCGGGCCATCGCCATACCAAACATCCATGATTTGTCTCACGCGCATCTGCGTCTTCCACGGTTGCCCGGAGAAGTCGGACAGGTATGCGATATGGAAGCTGGGCTCATTGCCTTGCGCGTATTGCCCAATCAACCCTGTCGCGTCCGGAAATTGGCCAAGGAATCTGTATTTTGAAGTTCCGTATTGCTCGACGAAAAGCTGATCGAGCTTCGCGTTGAACTTTTCACGCCCGCCCATGAGATCGATCAGGCCTGCCACATCATGCTGCACGCCAAATGTGTAGAGCCATGAATTGACCTCGGTAAAGTAGTCGCGCCCACCCTGTCCTCCGCCCAGCTTCGGGTCAAATGGCTCTACCCACTCTCCATCGGCACTTTTGGGAGCCATCATGCCGATGGCGGGGTTGTAGACATTGCGATAATTGTGAGCAAGTCGGAGGAAGTATGCCTCGTCTTTGGCTTTGCCCAATGCTTTGGCAAGCTGCGCCAGGCACCAGTCATCGTAGCTGTTCTCAATCGTGACCGAAACTGCCTGCCTGCGCTCAGCGGTCACTTGAGGCACTGTCTCGTTCTCACCGTTTGCTAGCGCCGGGAAAAATCCGTGGTCGAAATAGACCTTGTCGAGGCTTGTGAGCGTTGACCGGCTCCACGGCAGCATGGTTGCTTGTGTTGCGTTCTTGCGCAGTGCGTCGTAGGCCTTGTCAACATCGAATTCACGATAGCCCTTCTGGTAAGCATCCAGAATGAATATCGCAGCGTGATGTCCAATCATCACCGCCTGCTCGCCGGCGACCGAAGGAAACGAAGGCATCCATCCGCTCTGCTCATACATGCGGATATAGGAACGGATCATGTCTTCCTGCCGCTCCGGCTCGAGCAACAGCTGCAACGGATGAAGCGATCGATACGTGTCCCACAATCCGTCATCTGCGTAGAAGTCGTGACCGTCTGCACTATGTACCGCGTGGTCGTAGCCGCTGAAGTAGCGGCCATCCTCCGTGATGTCTGTCATGCGGCACAACGAGCGATAAAGGGCCGTATAGAAGATCGTCCGCTGGCGCTCGGTTCCCCCATAGGTTTGAATGCTTGAGAGAGCACTATTCCATGCGGCGCGCGCGCGCGCTTTTACGTGATCGAAGTCGCTGCCCGGAATTTCGCGCTCCAAATTCCGGCGCGCCTGTTCGACGCTTATGTAAGAGAGACCAACCTTGACCTCGATCACCTCGCCTGCCGTCGAGGGAAAATCCGTAACCAATCCCACCTCATCGCCGGACTGACGTCCGTCTCGGGTCAAGACACTTTGATTCCAGGTTTGATAAGCTCCGGTCGGCCGCGAGAACTCTGCGTAGAAATACTGTCGAGTTTCTCCGTCCGATGCGACAGTCTGGGTGATGTTGCCATCGATCCGCTCGCTCCCACTCACGGCGTGATCGCCCGCCACAGTGATTTCCGCGTTCTTTCCAAGACTCAGAACGAGGTGCGCATGAGGGCTGGCTGGAAATGTGAATCGGTAATAGCCGGCTTCGTGCGTGACTGTAAATTCCGCTCTGATCCTCCAGCTCGTGAGGTCCGCTTCGTAGTCGTATGGTGTCGCTGTTTCAAAGTCATGGTCGAAATCGGAGGCGTATGTGGCGCCCGATGTGCCTACGATGCCAGTTGATGCCATCAACACGGCCGGCCCGGCAGGAAAGCCATAGATCTTGTCCGCCAAATAGCGATCGGTAATGCCCGGCGTGGTTATCGGATAAAGCCGGGCCATCCCATGCGGGTACTGCACGTAGGGAATTGTCGCCGTCAGCAGTTGTCCAATTCCCCCAATGTTAGGGGAGACATAATCTACGGGGTCTTTTCTTTGTTGTCCACCTGCGGAGCAGGCAATCCCCGCCAGCGTAATGAGGCAAACTAATCCTTTTCCACTCTTCATGGTCATTTCTTCTGTTGCGATCACTTTCTGGGGATTTAGTGCCAGGCGGGTTCTTCTTCCTCGATCAGTGAAGAAATCGCCTTGGCGTACAAGGAAGGGCGCAACCTACATTAGACGAGTTGAGGCCCTACGGGCAACGTTAGCCATCTTTTAGATGCCTTCGTAAGCATCATGTAATCAACAATGTATGACGAAACGTGATTGCTAACGGTAGATACGTGGGTTTTAACGTGAGCCGATGAGGATGCGCCCTGCCTATTTGGAATTTGGAGAGTGGTTTGATCCCTTTACTGCAAACGCCGCTCACTAAAATGTGGCACGCAACAACATCGACGCGACCCGGCGAGCCTGCCATCGTGTTCAAGCCAAGGAGCAGCTCGAAGTGGACAAGGGGGCCATTCGGCTTGATGCCGCGTGCCTTGAGTGAATCCGACAATCGAGGCAGATCGGTGACGAATTTGCCTGCCGCTTCCGTCCCCTCGCCATTAGCACCGGCAAGCATGAGAATTTGCCCGTTGGTATCCGGATTTTGAATGAATGCGATGGTGGCGAACGACTGGCCTGTCGCCCAACCTAACGCGGTTGGGACATATTTCTGCGCCTCGTTTGCTCGAGGGTGACTATTGACGATGACCTCTTGCTTTGAAGCTTGATCGAATGTGAACTTGAAGTCCAACTGATCGATGAATAATGACGTCCACGGATCTGATCGGGGACTTCCCAGGAAGATGAAATTCTCGTCAGCTTTCAAGTCGGCAAATTGAATACTTCGTGCGGCCCGGGCGTCAATCGTTTTCGAATTCATGCCAGCTAGCGCCCCTATTCTCACTGCAATCGGAGCATCTACCGCGGCGGCAGAGTTGGGTTTCTCTGATGACAAGCTTGAATATGGGGCGGGTGCGCCGGAGTTTCGCCGGCACGTTTCATAGGTAGTCGTTTCGTCGCGGAACGGACTCCGAAGGGCTTGGAAGCAACTCCAACGGGCGTTAGTTGATTCGCTCAAGGTTGTTTGGCTTTAAGGCCCCCGGATTAGGCCCTGCGCCTCAAGAGTCGTGCTTTTTGCATTGAGAAAAAGCGTCGATCGAAGGTGTGAACGCTGTGAAAATACTCATTTAGTGTGGTGCCGGGAGGGGGGGTCGAACCCCCACGAGGTTGCCCTCGGCGGATTTTGAGTCCCTATCTGTGAAGAAACAAGCCTCTTGTTTTCTTTTATTTACAATAGTTTGAGCCTCGCGACGGTGAGGTTCTACGCGGTCCTGTGAGGCCCATTTTTGGCTGTTTAGGCATAGTTTGGGCATAGTTCTTCCCTCGATTTGGAGTCTGCTGGATTCTTGTGATGATCGGGGCTGGCGGCCAAAAGAACTACCGGAACAATCTAAATCGGTTCTGATGGGAGCGCAAGTGTGTTGATTGCGCCTTGTCTCCTGTTCAACATTTACGTGCGTTGGCGCAGCATGTTGTACTTGTTTTCGCGCGTCATAATATACTTGTACCGGCGCGGCATTATAAACGTGTAATTGTCCATTAGGAGAGCAGTGGCGACACCTAATCAAAAATTGGCGGCATCGCTGAACGCCCTTCGGGAGCTTCAGAAAGACGGGCGTCGTGTTTTTCAATCGAGCGAATTGAGTCGAGTTCATCGGGACCGGCTACTGAAGCACGGCTTTCTGCAAGCTGTCATGAAAGGCTGGCTGATCTCAGCCAGCCCTGGTGCACAGCCTGGAGACAGCACGCCCTGGTTCGCTTCCTTCTGGGAATTTTGCGCCCGATATTGCAACGAACGATTCGGAGAAGAGTGGCACCTTTCACCGGAACAGTCGCTTCTGCTCCATGCCGAAAACACCATCATTCCATCTCAGGCAATCATCTACAGCCCCCGAGGTCACAACAACACGATTGAACTGCTCTTTAGTACGTCGCTCTATGACCTCAAGGAGCCGCAACCGCCGGCGCGCAATGATCTAGTTGTCCGCGATGGTTTGCGACTCTTTTCTTCCGCCGCAGCCCTGATTCGTGTTCCGGAATCATTTTTCACTCGCAACCCAATTGAAACCCAAGTTCTGCTCGGAGCTGTCCGGGATGCGTCTGAGCTCCTGAGGCCACTCTTGGATGGTGGACATTCGGCTGTTGCCGGCCGTCTCGCAGGTGCTCTGCGTCATGTCGGACACGTCGAACTAGCTGTCGAGATTCTCTCGACGATGAAGGCGGCGGGCTACGACGTTCGCGAGACCGATCCGTTCGATGCTGCACAGCACGTCTTTTCAATTGTCGAACCTACGGATGCGCCCATCGTGGGCAGGCTTCAAGCCATTTGGGCGGCATCGCGGAATGCGGTCCTTGAAAGTTTCCCAAAGCCGAAAGGCTTGCCCAAGGACGCCACAGAATACCTGCAATTCGTTGACGGAATCTATAAGAGCGACGCATACCATTCGCTGTCTATCGAGGGATACCGCGTAAGCCTCGAGTTGATTGAAAGAGTGATGTCTGGAGCATGGGATCCCGCGCACCACGAAGCCGACCGGCAAAGCAGGGATGCGTTGGCCGCGCGCGGCTATTGGCAGGCATTTCAAAAGGTGAAGGGAGCCGTGTCTAGAGTGCTGGCAGGCGAGAACTCTGGAACGGTAGCCAGAACGGAACACAGAGAATGGCACAGGGAACTTTTTGAGCCGTGCGTGGCCTCCGGCTTGATCCCGGCTTCGGCTCTTGCCGGCTATCGCAATGACGCCGTCTACCTGCGAAACTCCCGGTATGTGCCTCCCCGTTGGGAAACCGTTCGAGACGCCATGCCCGCGCTTTTCGACTTGATAGAAGCTGAGTCGGAGCCATCGTGCCGGGCCGTGCTCGGTCATTGGCTCTTCGGCTATATCCACCCGTATCCCGATGGCAATGGCCGCATGGCTCGCTTTCTAATGAATGTGCTGCTGGCTTCTGGTGGGTATCCGTGGACCGTGGTGCGCGTCGAAGATCGCGCGGAGTACCTGAGCGCATTGGATCGCGCAAGCATCGATCTAGACGCGAGGTCCTTCGCCGCATTTATCGCAGAGCGGGTGACCTGGTCGGTAAAGAAGACGAATCTGCCGGCTGAGAAATGAGCGAGGCTGTCCCTCTCGCGACTGTGCCCGCACCGATTTCGCCGATGATTGCCGACTGGACGATTAAGCCTAAAAAACGAGAGAATCGCTCTGCCGAAGCTGCAAGCTTGCCTCGTACAGGGATTTCGCTACGTACGCAGTTCGGCAATTTGCGGTGCCAGCTGCCATTTTATGAGCGATGAGAGGGGGTATCGTGTTGCCTTCAGAGATTGCATCCGTTGCCAGTGCTGTGAGCGGGATGGCCGCGACCGTATCGCTGATCTATGTAGGAATTCAGATTCGGCTGAGCATGCGCCACACAAGGGCTCAAATCCAGCAAGGAACCACTGCTCGAACCACGAACATCCTGTTGGGTCAGATGAACGCCGAAGCTGCTGCGATATGGATCGAGGGCAATGGCGGTACGCCCACGCCCGAGTTAGTGCGAGAGCGTCAGTTTTATTGCCAATGCGGCATCGCGATGATTGCGATGGAGGACTACTTCAGCCAGCATGAACTGGGGCTTTTAAGCGCCGAACACTTCTCCAGAGGCAGCGAGACTTTCCGTAGCAGGCTTAGAGAGCCAGGCCTGCGGGCTTATTGGATGAAACAGAGAGTTATTTTGACCAAAGCTGCACCTGGTTACTGCGCATACATAGACAGCCTCTGCACTGGGGAGACGACTCCGTTTCAAAACCGGATTGAGACTGAACAGTCGTTAGGTATCAGCGACGAGAAGTGAGTTCACTTGAGATTAGGCCCTCGATGCCCTTTGCAGCCGTATCCGGATCGATTCCGCCGATCATGGCTGACTGTACGATGAATCCAAGAAAGAATGAGAGCATCACTTTGGCGATGTCTACCGGTTTGGCCTGCGCCGAGATGTCGCCGCGTTCCTGCCATTTCTGCACGATCGCAGTGAGCGCTTGGCGATAGAGCAACTGGCCGCCGGCTACAAGCTCTTTTATCTTGGGATTGAATTGAGCTTCGCCCCACCCCATGAGGAACGCTACCCCAAAATTTAACTTGTCACGTTGCGCGTGTTGGGTAATAATTTTGGTTATTTTCCGGACAAGCTCAGGGAGCGGATACGGCTCTTCTCTTGTCAGGATGGGAACAAGAAGCACTCGCATCTCCTGGAACGCGGCGGAGCATGCGGCAAGAATAAGCTCATCTTTGCTCTTGTAATAAAGGTAGACCGCCCCGAAAGACAGGTTTGCCTCGCGAACGATGTCTTCCATCGACGTGGAATGAAGTCCTCGACGGGAGAAGCACCTCCAACTGGCGGCAAGAATCTGGTCGCGGCGGGCTTGCCGTTTTTCCTCAGAAATTTTTGGCATCTTTCCTCACTGTCAGTAAATCTTATCAAAAAGAGCGAGTGCTCGCTTTTCTTTATCTGCGAAAGCGCGTACGCGATGTTTTCACGGTCACTCGAAATTGGTAAGTATTCCCCAAACAGAAAGGGAGTGAATCTCATGTCAAACGAATATGCAGTAGCAGTCGAACCCGGGCTTCGAACTCCGCTGCCGGCTGCTTCACCGTCCTCGGTGGGTTTCTCCACTGAGCGCCTCAACCGCATTGACCCCGCCATGCAGGCCGAGATCGATGCCGGCCATTATGCCGGAATCAGCGTGATGGTCGCCCGTCATGGAAAGCTCGTAAAGTCCGGCTTCTATGGCCGTCAGACCCTCGAAGGCCGTGAGCCGCTGCGCGAAGACGCCATCTACCGCATCGCTTCAATGACCAAACCGATCATTGCAGTCGCCATGCTGCAACTTTTTGAAGAGGGCAAATGGCAACTCGACGATCCGGTTACGAAGTTCATTCCCGAGTTCGCGGATCTGAAGGTGTTGAAGGATGGCGCGCTGGTGCCGCTCGATCGGCCCATGACTATGCGCCATATCATGTCGACTTCAGCAGGCTTCGCCTTCGGTCCCGCGTTTGGCAGCACCAATCTGAAGGCAGACGAGATGTATGCCAAGGCCGATCTTTGGAGCGGAACGAACGACGACATTATTCCCAAACTGGCCAAACTGCCTCTGGAATCGCAGCCCGGCACCGAGTTCCGCTACGGCCTTCAGCAGGAGGTGCAGAGCGCAATTCTCCGGCGCATCTCCGGAGAGCAACTGGATACCTTGCTCGAACGGCGCATCTTCGCTCCGCTGGGCATGAAGGATACCGGCTTTGACGTAGCACCTGATCAACGCGACCGCATCGCACCGCGCTACGCCCTGGATCCGAACCTCAAGCTCGTCCTCGCGCAGGACCAGTCGGCCTTTCCAGCCGTGGCCGGAACGCCTCCAGGCGTGAAACCGAAATACCTGCTGGCGATCGCCGGGCTTTACTCGACGACGCAGGACTACCTGCGTTTTGCGCAGATGCTGGGCAATCGCGGCACGCTCGACGGTGTCCAGATCCTATCGCCAAACTCCGTCAAGTTGATGTCGAGCAACCTGCTCCCCGCAGGCGTGCCTATGCATTTCCTTCAGCCCTTCGAGGGTATCGGCTATGGCATGAACGTCGGCATCGTGCTCGACCCACCGCACGCAAGTTTCAACGGCGGCACGAACGGCGCGGGGACATTCTACTGGGGCGGCGTGCACGGAACCTGGTTCTGGGTCGATCCCACCTATGACATCGTCGTCGTCGGAATGCTCCAGCAGCAAGACGGGGGAAATCCAATGACTGGGCGTCCTTATCCGGTGCCCGATGTGGCTGGAATATCGCGCGCCATTACCTACGGCGCGCTTGTCGATCCCGCGCTGTAGTTGAGGGTCCATTCTTCGCTTCAAGAACGGTCATTTATTTCAAACAATTCAACGAGAGGAAAACAGTCCAATGACACCCACATTGACCGCACCGTCCGCGGGGAGCACAGCCACGGCAACTGCTTCCACGCCAGAGAAATATCCCTTCTTTCCCGACAACGTAGAGTACTGGTTCGAGGCCAAACGTGCCTTCGGCGCCGCCAGCTACGGCGCCAGCGAGTTCGGCGAAGTCATGGCCAGCCTCAATCGCATCACATCCGGCGATGACGACGGCTGGTATAACGAGTGGAATGCCACAGCCGAGCGGATTTCCGCTGAAGCTGATGCGCAACTGGCTGCCGGTCATCGCGTAAGCGCACGCGACGGCTACCTGCGCGCAGCAAATTACTTCCGCACCTCCGAATTCTTCCTGCACGGCAACCACGAAGACCCGCGCATTTATAGCGCCTACAAGAAGTCGATCCGCGCATATAAACTCAGCGCCAGCCTCTTTGACCCGCCCATTCTTCCGGTGGAGATTCCTTACGAGAACACGACTCTACCCGGCTACTTCCATCGTGTCGACGAATCGGACACCAAGCGTCCGCTTTTGATTCTCCACACTGGCTTCGACGGGTCAGCAGAAGAGATGCACGGCGAAGGCGCGCGGGCTGGTGTCGAGCGTGGCTGGAATGTCCTGGCCTTCGATGGCCCAGGTCAGTACGGGCCCATTCATCGTGAGCGCCTGCCTTTTCGTCCGGATTGGGAGAAGGTTGTCACACCGGTGGTTGACTTCGCGCTCACTCTGCCAGGCGTTGATCCGGAAAAGCTTGCCCTCATGGGCGTCAGCTTTGGGGGTTATCTCGCACCACGTGCTGCAGCATTTGAAAAGCGAATCTCGGCCCTTGTCTCCAACGACGGTGTGTACGATTTCGGCGTCACTCAAACGGCGGCCATTCCCCCCGATCAACGGGAAAGTTACATCGCTGCTGTCCAACAGAAAGACGCTCCCGAACTCGACCGCAAGATAGTGGAGGGCAGCAAGAAGTCTTCCGCTGCGAAA
>Ga0302325_10002333_pt1 | contig 46280 bp, 38 predicted proteins | sample Palsa_T0_2_FD_201948 | JGI IMG/M metagenome (GOLD analysis project Ga0302325, IMG submission 201948) | Peat permafrost microbial communities from Stordalen Mire near Abisko, Sweden - Palsa_T0_2 | ecosystem: Environmental > Terrestrial > Soil > Palsa > Peat permafrost | place: Sweden: Abisko...
AGGCGGTACTTTACGCGACGCGGATTCTGGGCCTGGAACTGGTGAGGCGGGATGCCAGCGGGGCGTATCTGCGGGCCGATGGCAGCGATCACACCCTGGCCTACAGCCAGGGCAACCCACGCGAGCACGTGCTGGCCTTTGAGCTGCGCACCATCGCTGAGCTGGACAGCGCGGCGGCCGAGCTGGAGCGGGCCGGGCGGGCGGTGCGGGCCGGCACCCAACTGGAGTGCGAGCAGCGCTGCGTGCAGGGATTCATCAGCTTCCAGGACCCCAGCGGCAACACCATCGAGCTGGTGGCGCGTCCGGGGGACAGCGGGCGGCGCTATTTCCCCTCGCGCGATGCGGGCATCACCAGCTTCTCGCACGTGGGGCTGCACTCGATCAACCCGCGGACAGATGAGGCGTTCTGGACCTCGGTGTGCAATGCGCGCGTCAGCGACTGGATCGGGCAGGCGCCGTTGCTGCGGATCGATCCGGTGCATCACCGCATTGCGCTCTTCCCCTCCCAGCGCAGCGGCATCCAGCACGTCAACCACCAGGTCGAGAGCATCGACGACATCATGCGTTCGTACTATTTTCTGCGCGACAAGAACGTACGGATACGGTTCGGACCGGGCCGCCATCCGACTTCGGGAGCGATGTTTCTGTATTTTGACGGACCTGACGGGATGATCTACGAGTACTCCTGCGGGGTGAGGATGATCACCGACGAGAGCTACGTGCCGCGCCAGTTTCCCCCGGTCAGTTCCTCCTACTGCGCCTGGGGTTCCAAACCCGATATTCCTGAATTTGCCGCGACCAACGATGCCCGCGACTGAACCGCGCGCCCGGCTGCTGCGCATGGCCGCGCGTGGGCTGGCGCGCGCTGGACTCGTGCACGCTTATGGCCACTGCAGTGTGCGAATCGATGCGCAGAGCTTCATCGTCACACCGCCCAAGCCGCTGGGCATGGTGGGGCCTGCCGATCCGCCCGTGACGGTGCCGCTGGACGGGCCATTGCCGCGCGATGCCTTGCCCGAGGTGCTGGCGCATCAGTGCATCTATCGCTGCCGCGCGGACGTGCGGGCCATCGCGCGCTTTCAGTCCCCCGCCATCACCACACTGTCGACGCTCGGCCGCACGCCGCGCGCCCGCCATGGCTTTGGTGCCTACTTTGCGCCGGCGGCGCCGCTGCACGCCAATCCGCGCCTGGTGAGGGATCAGCCCAGCGCCGAGGCGCTGGCCGCCACGCTCGGCAGCGCACGCGCCATCGTCATGCGCGGCAATGGCGCGATCGCCGTGGGCGCCTCGATCGAAGAAGCGCTGGTCATGGCCTGGTATCTTGAGGATGCGGCGCGGGTCGAACTCGCGGTGCTCGCGACTGGACTTGCCGGGCTTGAACTCAACGAGGCCGAGGCGCGCGAGCGCGCGGTGAGCTCCGGCCGGATCATCGAGCGCATGTGGGATTACCTGACATCGGGCGACCCGGAAGGCCCATGACCGTCGACGCGCCCGGCCGCGTATCGCCGGTGGCGTCCGCGCCGCCACTGGAGTCCATCGTGGCAGCCGCGCGCGAGCTGCTGCCGGTGCTGCGGCAACGCGCCCAAAGTACCGAGGCGGAACGGCGCGTGTCGGCGCAGACCATGAGCGACTTTCGGGACGCCGGATTTTTCAAACTGATGCAGCCGGCGCGTTACGGGGGGTTCGAGTACGGCTTTACGGCCTTCATGGATGTGATCATGGAACTCGGCCGCGCCTGCACGGCGTCAGCCTGGAACTGCGCCATCGGCGTCAGCCACCAGTGGCTGATCGCCGGCTTTTCCGCGGAGGCGCAGGATGATGTGTGGTGCCGGGATCGGGACGCCTTCGCCTGCGTCTCCTACGCGCCCACCGGCAGCACGCAGCGCGTCGAGGGCGGTGTTCTTGTACAGGGCCGCTGGCAGTTCGTGTCGAATGCCGACAATTCCGACTGGGCCATCGTCGGCGCCAGCATTCCCCCGGCCGAGAGGGGTCTACCGCCGGAGGCAGCCTTTCTGCTGCTGCCGCGAGAGTCATGGAGCATCGAAGACGACTGGCACGTTGCCGGACAAGCAGGGACCGGCTCGAAAACCATTTGCGTGGCAGTCCCCACATTCGTGCCCGAGCATCGCAAGCTGCTGGTCGGCGCGGCCAGCGCGGGCGCATCGCCCGGAACGGCACTCAACCGGCACAGCCTGTACCGGGTACCCATGTTGTCGGCGTTGCCGGTGTGCCTGCTGTCGCCGTTGCTGGGCACGGCGTTTGGCGCTATCGAGCAATTCATCGAACTGTGCGGCACGCGCGTGACGCGCGGGACCTTGAGTGGCGCGGGCAGCCACGTGCGCGACTTCTACCCGGTTCAGTCGCGCCTCGCCGAGGCATCGGCCTGCGCCGATGCGGCGCATCTGCTGATCGAGCGCGACACGGCGGAAGTGGAGCGCACGGTCATGCAGGGCCAGACATTGACGGTCGATCAACGCATCCGCAATCGGCGGGATCATGCCTTCGCCGCGCGGCTGGCGCGGGATGCGGTGGACACCCTGTTTGCCACGGTCGGCGGCAACGGCCTGGCGCTGGATCAGCCGATTCAGCGCATGTGGCGCGATGCAAACGCCATCGTACGGCACATCACGCTCAACTGGGATGCGGTCTCCGCCATGGTCGGACAGCACCTGCTGGGCATGACGCCAAAGGGCCAGTACTGATGTATTCGTGGACATTGATTACCGGCGATTCGCCCGTCACCACCGACGCGCTGTCGTTCCGGCAATCGCTCGGTAGTTTTCCGACCGGGGTCTGCATGGTGACGACCGTGACTCCGGACGGCAAGCGCGAAGGCATGACCATCAATTCATTCGCCTCGGTGTCGCTCGACCCGCCGCTGATTCTCTGGAGCATTCGCGATGATGCGCGCAGCGCCGAGGCCTTCATCGGTGGGCGGCATTTCATCCTGAGTGTGCTGGCGGCTTCGCAACGGGAGCTGGCACAGCACTTCGCCCGTTCGGCGCCGGATAAATTCGCGGGCTGGGAACAGGAATTCGAGCCCGGCATCGGCGGCTGTCCGCGTCTGCGTCACAGCGTTGCCACCTTCGAGTGCGTGACCTATTCACGCCACCAGGAAGGCGATCATACGATCCTTCTCGGCCGCGTCGAGCAACACTCGCGCACCCAGGCGGCACCAATTCTGCTGCACATGGGCGAGATGGGATCGCTGTGGGATCTTGCCGAGAGACTCAGTAAACCCGCGTGAAGCCTGGTACAGAATCCAACCGACCTTGACAGGAGCTGCAAGATGGCAAGCGTTCTCGTTCTCTACTATTCATCGTATGGACACATCGAGACCATGGCCGCGGCCATTGCCGAGGGCGCACGCTCGGCCGGTGCCAGCGTCGATATCAAGCGCGTGCCGGAACTGGTGCCTCCCGAGGTAGCAAAGGCCTCGTATTTCAAGCTCGACCAGGCCGCCCCGGTGGCAACCATCGAGGATCTGGCACGCTACGATGCCGTCATCGTGGGCACGGGCACGCGCTTTGGGCGCATGAGCTCGCAGATGGCCAATTTCCTCGACCAGGCCGGCGCGTTGTGGGCGCGCGGTGCACTGCATGGCAAGGTCGGCGGCGCCTTCACGGCCTCGGCGTCCCAGCATGGTGGCCAGGAAACCACGTTGATCTCCATCATCGGCAACCTGCTGCATTTCGGCATGTTGGTGGTCGGCCTCAACTATGGCTTCGCCGGCCAGATGACCGTCAGTGAAATCAGCGGCGGCGCGCCCTACGGCGCGACCACGATCACGGCCGGGGACGGATCGCGGCAGCCCAGTGACAACGAGCTGGCCGCGGCGCGCTACCAGGGCGCCGAGATCGCCCGCATCGCCGCCAAGCTGCACGACTGACGTTCTTCGCTGTGAGCCGCGGTCGCCTCCGACGACGCGCTGCTTTCGCTTGACCTCCCGTCACAGCCGGCTGCCTGCGCGTGGGCGCGGCCGGCGTTGCTGCGGCCAAATAAAAATATAGTTGCCATGACAACAAAAAAACGGCGGCGACGGCTGCATGGCGCCACCAGAGGTCAAGAATCGGTAATAATCCGGCGCGCATGATGTTGACGATCGCGCTGGTCTGCGCCGGCTGCAATCAAAATGACGTGGTCGCGGCCGATAAGTCTCTTGTGTTGGCCGAATATCAATTCAATGGGAGCATTTCATGAAGAAATCACTCGTTCTATCGGCGTTGGGTCTGCTTATTGCGCAGCCCCTGGTTTCTCAGGCAGCCAATTGCGAAATTCCGAACCACATCGTTGCCCAGTTGCAAAGCACTCTGGCGAGCGTGATCACGGAGTCGGATGGCAACGGCGGCATCTTCAAGCCCAACCGGATGTGGTCGGCGATCGTGGATCGCAAAGGCACCTTGTGTTCGATCATCAACAGCGGCAATGACCCGTGGCCGGGCAGTCGCGCCATAGCGATCGCAAAGGCGGGCACCGCCAACGATTTCAGCAACAGCGCGCTGGCGTTGTCGACTGCAAATCTGTATGCCGCAACGCAACCCGGCGGCTCTCTCTACGGGCTGAACAACTCCAACCCGTTCAATCCGATATTCCAGCAGGAAGGCTTTGGTGTCGGTTTCGTTCCCGGCGGCATCATCACCTTCGGTGGCGGACTGGCGCTGTATGAAGGCGGCCAGGTGATCGGCGGCCTCGGTGTCAGCGGCGATTCCTCCTGCGCCGATCACGCGATCGCTTATCGGATGCGCCGCATGGCAGGTCTCGACAACATTCCCGGCGGGGTTGGCCTCAACCATACGGACAACATCGTCTACGCGGCCGTCGGCACGACACCGACCGGTTTCGAGCAGCCGCACTGCTTCCCGCAGGACATAACGCCTTAGGGGTGACCGCGCGCCGGGCGGGCGATGGTCTGCCCGGCCCCGTGGTACGCCCACGGCGTCGGCTTTGTCCTACCATCGCTGGTTGAGTAAAACCTCTGTCGGTCGTCGGACGTGTTTCTCACAATCTCCCCATCGAAGGACTGATTCGACGTAAAGGGGAAGGATCCGTGATTACTCGTTACCGCGCATCGCTGAAGGCGCAGAAGGGCGCCGCCGGCTACATATTGCTCTGGCTGCTGGGCGTTCCAATCCCGGTGCTGTTCCTGATTTATGTGCTTCGGGGCTGCACCTAGCCGCGAAGCGGCGCTGTAGGCCATTCAGTCCTCCGTCTGCGCCACCAGCCTATAGAGAGGAGCCCTCCGGGCCGGTAAGTTGCGATCAGAAAAAGCCGTTCTCGGCCGCAAGGGGATAATCGTGGATCTACTGCTGGTTGTAATTGTGCTGTTGCTGCTCTTTGGCGGCGGCGGTGGTATTTATTGGGGCCTTGGAGCTGGCTGGGGCATCGGACCGATCGGCCTGATCCTCGTCGTACTGGTGGTGGTGTGGCTGCTGCACGGGGCACGCGGTCGGCGCGGCCCGCGACTTTAGGCGCGCGACTCTAACTAACGTCCGCGAGCCCTGCGGTCATGCCTGCCCCGGCACCGGCACCGGTGTCGGCCGCAACCAGCGTGCCGCCAGCGGCGGCACCAGCAGCAGGCTCACGAGCGTCGAGGACACCAGACCGCCGAGAATCACGACGGCCATGGGACCTTCGATCTCATGACCGGGTTGATGCAGCTGCACGGCCACGGGCAGCAGGGCGAGTCCGGTCAACAGCGCCGTGAGCAGCACCGGCGTCAGTCGTTCCTCGGCGCCGCGCAGCGCGGTCGCAAGATCCCAGCTGCAGCCCTCGGCTCGCACCAGGTGATCGTAGTGCGAGATCAGCAGGATGGTGTTGCGCGCGGCCATGCCGAAAAGCGCGACGAAGCCGACCATGGCGCCCAGCGACAGTGAACCGCCCGTGAGTGCCACCGCAGCGACGCCACCGATCAGCGTGCTGGGCAGTGCAACCACCACCAGCAGTACGTGGCGTGCATGACCGAATGCCAGCGCCAGCAGCAGCACGATAAGCATGAGCGCGGCTGCCGAATGCAGTATCAGCTCGCGCGCGGCGCTGGCCTGCGCTTCCGCGGCGCCGCCGAAGCGCAGATAGACCCCCGGCGGCAGCTTCACCTGCGCGGCGATCGCGCGCCGCGCGGCCTGCGCGAAGCCGCGCTGATCGGTGGCGTGCGGATTGACTTCCACCACCTGTCGACGCAGGCCATCTTCGTGATCGATGAGGCTGCGCGCGGAAACCAGCTGCAGGTCCGCAACGGTCGAGAGCGGCACCAGGGCGCCGCCGCTGCCCCTGAGCAGCAATGCGCCTACGCCCTGCGGTGAGTTATCGGTGTGCGCGATGCGCACCGTCACCGGCACGCTGCGATCGGCCTGGTTGAGCTGCGCCACCACGGTGCCGTGATAGGCCGCGTTGACCGTCTGCAGCACGTCGGCGGCCTGCAGGCCGTAGAGCGCGAGTTGCTCGGGCCGTAACTGCAATTGCAGTTCGGGCTGGCGCGGCGGCACCTTCAGACGCACGCTGCCGGCATCCGGCAGCGCCTGCACCACCCGGGCGATATCGGCGGCGACCGCATCGTCGGCATCCAGATCAGAACCGAAGATGCTGACGAAGAACTGCGAGGACTCGCCGGAAAGCGTCTCACCGATGCGCTCGACCAGCACCGAGTAGATTTCCACCAATTGGTTCGGGAAGGCATCGAAGGTTTCACGGATGCGCTTTTCGATGTCGCTGGCGATGAAGCCCTGCGCGGGATCGATCTGCACTTCGAACTCGCTTTTGTTGGGCGCGTCCGGATCCTGTCCGTTCTCGGCGCGGCCGATCTGTTCGGCGACACTCTTGACGCCCGGAATGGCGCTCAGACGCGCCGAGATACGCTGGCCCAGGCGCGCGGTTTCGGTCAGCGAGATTCCGGGGCGCAGCGAGGCGTGGGCGATCAGATAATCTTCGCGGAAGTCCGGCAGCAGCCGCGCGCCGAGCAGCGGCAGCAGCACGATGCCGGCAATGCCTGTGACCAGCAGCAGCGCCAATACCACGCGCGGCCGGGCGTGCAGCTTCTGAATGACGTACTGCTGCGCGCGCTTGCAATAGCGCAGGAAGGAAGCCTCCGGCTGCGGCGTGTAGCGGCTCATGACCAATGCGCACAACGCCGGCGTTGCACTCATCGCTACCAGCAATGAAATGCCGACCGCCAGCAGGAAGGAGATCGACAGCGGCCGGAAGAAGGAGCCCTGGATTCCGGAGAGCATCAGGATGGGAAGGAAGGCTACGACGACCGCCAGCGTGGCGTAGAACACCGGCTGGCGCACCTCGAGCGAGGCGCTGACGAACAGCGCGCGGATATCGCTGAGCCGGGAGGCGCCGCGACGCCGGCGCGTGATGTTTTCCACATCGATGACCGCATCATCGACCACCACGCCGAGTGCGACCACCAGGCCGCCCAGGCTCATCGTGTTGAGCGTGATGCCGAAGCTGGTAAGAATCCAGATCGTGGCCAGCAGCGAGAGCGGGATGGAGCTGAAGGACACCAGCGCACCGCGCCAGTCGCGCAGCGCGAACAGCAGCAGCGTCACCACCAGCACCGCGCCGATCAGCAACGAGTTGCGCAGCTTGGCGATCGCGCTCTCGATGAAGCTTGCGGGCCGCAACAGCGCGGGGTGGTAATGCACTCCGTGCTGTTCGAGCGTCGGTGCGAGCGCGTCGAGGCGCTGCTCGAGTGCGTGCGTGACCTCGAGTGTATTGGCGCCAAACTGCGTGGAGGTTTCTATCAGGATGCCCGGTCGGCCGCCGATCATGGCATCGCCGAAGCGCGGCTCGCTGCCATCGGTGATGGTTGCCACATCTCCTAAGCGCAAGGGCAGCCCCTTGGGTCGCGCGATGATGGCCTGCGACAGATCGGCGGCAGAGGCGCCCGCGGCCTGCGCCTGCAGCACGATGCGCTGGTTGGCGGTCTCGACGTAGCCGCCGCCGATCAGTTCGGTGCCGCGCCTGGCCGCTGTGTATACATCCTCGAGCGTCAGGCCCGCGGCGGAGAGCTTGAAGGGATCGATCAGCACCTGGCGCTCGCGCGATTCGCCACCGAAGATCTGCGATTGCGCCACGCCCGGCACGGCCAGAATTTGAGGCTGCAGGGTCCATCGCACCAGATCCCGCAGCTCGATCGGTGACAACCGATCGCTGGTGTAGCCGAAGTGCACCAGGTACTCCATCGAAGAACTCAGCGGCGAGAGCAGCGGTGGTCCGGTACCGGTCGGCAGCAGGCCGCTGGATTCGGCGAGGCGTTCGGTGACCAGCTGTCGTTGGCGGAACGGATCGCCGCCGCGCGTGAACACCACCTGGATTGCCGACAGCCCCTGGCTCGAGGTGGAGCGCACGGCTGCCACATCGGCGGTGCCGGCCAGCAGTCCCTCGAGCGGTCGCGTGACCAGCGCCTCAACCTGGGTGGCATCCAGACCCGGTGCTTCGGCCTGAACCAGCACGTGCGGCGGTGCGAAGTCGGGAAAGACGTCGAACTGCGCATTGACCAGCGCGGCCGCGCCCAGCAGCGCGACCAGGATCGACAGTGCGGTGATGATGCGCGGATGCGCCAGCGAGGTGCGGACGATGAAAGCCAGCATGGGCTAGTCGTGGTCCTCTTCCTCGGCCGAGAAAGTGCCCAGTCCCTGCAGCGACCAGAGCACGCCCGCACCGTTGGCCACGATGAAGTCATCATCATCGACGCCCTGCACCAGCCAGGCATCGCCGGAAGCCTGCAGCAGCTTGACCGGAACCGGTGCGAACTGCTGCTTGCCGTCCCTGGTGGCGGTGCCGTTGCCGATGCGCCGATACACATAGGCGCCCTGATCGCCGTAGAGCAATGCGGCGCTGGGAACCAGTACGCCCTTATCCGCGCCGCCCTGCAGCGAGACCAGCACGCGCGCACCGGCGCCGATGCCGCCGGGCGCATGATCGATCTGCAACAGCAGGCCCACGCTCTGCGAATCGGTGGCGCTGCGCTGGAGCGTACCGAGCACGCGCGCCGGCACCGGGGTGCCATCGATGCTGACCATCGCGGTCTGCGGCACCGTTCCCAATCGCAGTCGACCCGGAAGATCGGCGCGCAGCAGAATGCTGCGTCCACTGCTGACCGCTTCGATCAGCGATGTGCGTTGCGCATCGGAGAGTTTGGCAATCGGTCCCCATTGCAACGCGAAGGCGGAGCTTGCCATCTGTGCCTGGGTGGCCGCCTCGATCTGCGCGGCCTGGGCGCTCTCGACGGCGCGCAGCGAGGCTTCGGCGCCGTTGCTGTAGAGCGAGGAGAGCCGCTGTTCTTCGGCATTGGCGGTGCGCGCGGCCGCGCGGGTGCTCGCCAGCCGTCCGGCGTCGCCGATCAGCGAGGCCGCATCGAGCACTTCGCCATAGCCGTCGATGCGCGCCGCGGCGCTGGCCTTGAGTGGATGGACCAGGGTGATGCCCACCGCCGAGCTCTGTGCGGCAGTGAGCTCGGGCTGCGCCGTGTTGACGGGCGGCCCCGCCGGCTTGTCATCGTCGTCGTCCTGGGGGTTGGCCGGCGCGCACAGCAGCGCGCCCAGCAGCAGGGCGAGCAGGGGCGCTCGTCGCAAAATCGTTTCTGACATGGTGCTCACTCCGTGCGCCAGCTCATGGGCAGGTCACACTCAGGTCCATCGAGCGGCCGGCGATACGCGCTCTCCAGTTCTGCAAACGCTTGCTGCGCCTCGTAAGCCGCATCGAGGCTCAGCAACCGGGCTTCGGTGGCAGCGGCGGCCGCGGTCAGCGCACTCGAGCGATCGGACGCGCCCGCCCGCAGCGCCCGCTGCTGCAGTTCGCTCTGCTGCTGTGCCGTGATCGCCGCCGAAGCCGCGTTCTGCCAGGCAATGCGCGCGTGCGGCCAGGCACGCTCGGCGCGTTCCATCTGCTCGAAGAGATTAGCCTGCACGGCTTCCAGGTGTTTGCCCGCCAGCTCGCGCCGCGCCACCGCTTCGCCGATCGCTCCCTGGTTGCGATTGAACAGCGGCAGTTCGGTGCTCAGTCCAATCTCGTTATCGTGCAGGGTTTCGTTGAGCTGATTCTCGCGCACGCCGCCCTTGTCCCAGGCATAGCCCGGCGTCAGATGAAATTCGGGCCAGCGGCGCGCGACTTCCGAGCGCACCGCAGTGTCGGCGATGTCGTATTCATGCAGGGTGCGGATGAGATCGGGCCTGCCGATCAGTGCCTCGGCGCGCCGCTCTTCCGAGAGTACGGGCGAGAGCGCGTCGATATCGGCCCATCCGTTCCACGTCAGCGGCACCTGTTCGAGCGCGGCCGCGGGTACACCGACCGCTGCCGCCAGGCGTGAGCGCGCATCGATGCCCCGTGCGCGCGCGCGTTCCAGCCGCTGCTGCGCGGCGGCCAGCTCCAGCGTCGCGGCTGGCACTTCGCTGAAACTGATCTCGCCGACTCGTGCGCGGGCTTCCGCCGAGGACAGCTGGCCCTGCCGGTTATCCAGCAGCTGCTGCAGCAGCTCGACCTGTTCGTTGGCGTACACCGCATCGAGCAGTGCCTGGTGCACCTGTGCGCGGACCGTCCAGAGCGACTCGGCCAGGTCCGACTGCGCGGCCTGGGTCTGCAGCGCCGCCGTGGCCTTGGCGCGGTCGCGATCCCCGGGTCGTTGCAGCAGGAAATCAAGCGACAGGCCATACAGCCAGCCCACGCCGCCCGCGGCGGCGGCAATGTATTCGCCAAACAGGTTGAGTGTCGGGTTGGGGCGCTGGGCGGCCGTGCGCTCACCGGCGGCAACCGCTATCGCCTTGGCGCGCGCCTCGGCCAGGTCGGGATTGAGAATCAGGGCCGCATTGAGCCATTGCGCGCGATCCCAGCCGGATGCCGGCGGAGCCTCCCCGGGATACAGATCATCGAGCCGCCGCGTTTCAAAGTTGTGGGCGGTTGCGGCCAGATCGGGCCGCGGCTTCGGGGGCACCGATACGCAGCCCAGCGGCAGGGTCGCGCACAGCGCGATCACGACCCAGCGGCGCCGGAGGTCGCCTCGGATCGGCGCTGCGCTGGCTGCTACGCGGCCCGGCATGTCTCCCCCATATCATTGTCCCAGTCGTTGTCGGGAAGCCATCCCTTGCTCTGTGGCGAATGCTGCAGGGTGACGCGCCGTCTGGCAATGGGTCTCCTGCGACACACCCGTGCCGCCAAGGGTTCCGGCGGCGGGTACACTGGCGTCATGGCGCACGAATTAACCCCATGAAAGTCCTGGTGCTGGGCGCGGGGGCCGGCGGCGGGTTCCCGCAGTGGAACTCCAACGCGGCGGCCTGCAACCGGGCGCGTGCCGGGGATGCGGCCGCACCGCCCCGCACGCAGGCGTCACTGGCCGTCAGCGCTGACGGGCAGCACTGGTTTTTATTCAACGCCTCGCCTGACCTGCGGCAGCAGATCGAGGCTACGCCTGAGCTGCGGCCGCGCGGAGGCCTGCGGTCCACGCCGATCGCAGGTGTGGTGCTCACGGGCGGGGATGTGGATGCGATCGCGGGCCTGCTGACGCTGCGCGAGCGTCAGGCGCTGAGCGTGTACGCCACGGCGAAAGTGCAGGCCATCCTCAAGGCCAATCCGATCTTCGAGGTGCTCGCGCACGATGTGGTGGCGCGTCGTACGCTGCCCCTGGACCGACCTTCAGAGCTGGCGCTCGCCGACGGGTCAGCCAGCGGCCTCACGGTCGAGCTGTTCGCGGTGCCCGGAAAGGTGCCGCTGTATCTCGAGGAGCGCGAGGGCACCCCGCCGATCGTACTGGGCGAGGATACGGTCGGCGTGGCGATCAGCGATGCGCGCTCGCGACTCTTCTATGTACCCGGCTGCGCCGCGATGATCGAGGCGGTGTCCAGCCGCCTGCTGGGTGCCGAACTGGTGCTGTTCGACGGCACGCTGTGGCGCGACGATGAGATGATCCGCCTGGGGCTGAGCAACAAGAGCGGCCGGCGCATGGGACACATGAGCCTGACGGGACCCGAGGGCACGATGGCGGCCTTTGCGGGCTTGAAGGTCAAGCGCAAGATCCTCGTGCACATCAACAATTCCAATCCTGTGCTGCTGGCGGACACCAGCGAACGCGCCGAACTGGAGGCCGCGGGGTGGGAAGTGGCACACGACGGTATGAGGCTATCGCTATGAGTTCGGAATCAAACACGACAGCAATGAGCACGCTGCGCACTGCCGAACAGCTCGAGGCTGAGCTGCGGCACATCGGCGCCACGCGCTACCACAGCCTGCATCCCTTCCACCGGTTGCTGCATGGAGGTCAGCTCAATCGCGGCCAGGTTCAGGCCTGGGCCCTCAATCGCTACTACTACCAAAGCCGCATCCCGGCCAAGGATGCGACGCTGATGGCGCGGCTGCCGACGGCCGAACTGCGCCGTGCCTGGCGCTGCCGCATCGAGGATCATGATGGCACCGGACCCGGCACGGGCGGCATCGAGCGCTGGTTGAAACTCGCTACCGGTGTCGGCCTCGAGCGTGAATACGTGGAGTCGACCCAGGGGTTGCTGCCGGGAACGCGCTTTGCGGTCGATGCCTATGTGAACTTCGTACGCGATCGAAGTCTGCTCGAGGCCATCGCCTCATCGCTGACGGAGCTGTTCTCCCCGAGCATCATTTCCGAGCGCGTCTCGGGGATGCTGCGCAACTACAGCTTCATCACGCCTGAGACGCTGGCCTACTTTACGCCGCGGCTGACCCAGGCCCCGCGTGACAGCGACTTTGCGCTCGCCTACGTCAAGGACAACGCGCGCACGCTCGAGCAGCAGGAAGCGACATTGGCCGCCTTGAGTTTCAAGTGCGATGTGCTCTGGTCGCAGCTCGATGCGCTGCATTTCGCCTATGTGGCGCCCGGATACATTCCACCGGGCGCATTCGATCCCGGCCCGCAGGAGCGCATCGAAAAGCGCGCTTAGGGAGCCCGAGCGCAAGACTGCAACTGCAGTGACTTCCCTGCTCCACACGGCTGGCGAGCTTTCCTGCCACGCCGCCAGGCCCGCGACAGAATCTCCACGTCTTCTTACGACACCCAATCCAAACTCGGGAAGAAATCCCGGGCATACGGGGATTGAAACCGTGGTTGCGGGGATTCCTTCCCGTGACACTGCGTCTCTCAAAAAAGAACAGGCAGTGTCATGGATCGACGGATTGTTGGCTTTCGGGTGGCTGCTTCGATCAATTTCTCAATTTTCGCTGCAGGGGCGCCGGCGGCCGATCAACTGTTGTCTGATAGCAACAACCTGGAATTGCAGACCGTGGTGGTGCAGGCGACAGCTATTTCCAGTGTCGGCATCGATGCCGATAAGATTCCAGGCAATGTACAGACGCTCTCCACCGCCGAGCTGTCTCGCGAGGGAACCGCGAGTCTGACGAACGCACTCGATTCGAAGCTCGGCAGCGTCAGCATCAACGACACGCTGGACGATCCATTCCAGCCCGACATCCTTTATCGCGGATTCGAAGCCTCACCCGTGCTGGGCACGCCCCAGGGACTTGCGGTCTACCAGAACGGTGTGCGAATCAATGAGGCGTTCGGCGATACCGTCAATTGGGACCTGCTTCCGGCCGTGGCGGTGAGGAATGTCGAGCTGATCAGCTCGAGCCCCGTGTACGGTCTGAACGCTCTTGGCGGCGGCGTATCGATCCAGATGAAGGACGGTTTCAGTTATCAGGGCGCCGAAGCGGAAGTGTCCGGCGGCTCGTTCGGTAATCACCAGGCTGCCGTGGAGTTCGGGGCGAACTCTGGCGGCCTCGGAGTTTACGTGGCCGGCAATGCGCTGCAGAACACTGGCTGGCGGCCGTACTCAGACGACTCCCAACGACAGCTCTACGCCGTGATCGGCGCGCATAGCGATCGCGCCTCGATCGATCTGAGCTACACACGCAGTTCCAATCAGATGGATGGACAGGGCGCCTCGCCCGTGCAGGAGCAGGCTGTGAATCGCGCACTGGTGTTCACAGGTCCGCAGACCAATATCAACCGGCTCAATTTTCTGACTCTTAATGGGTCGATCAAACCCACCGATACCTGGTCGCTTCAGGCGCTGGTGTATTACCGCCAATACCAGCAGGTGGTCGCCAATGGCAACACCACTGATTACATCTCCTGCACGGATCCGGTCGAGGCCGGCGAGCTATGTCAATCCGATGGCCTGACCCCGGTCACCAATTCAAAAGGTGCGGTGCTGCCTGATGTATCCGACGGCGGCAATGTGCCCATCGGCGAAAACGATTTCGAGACCATCAATGCCTACGGCCGCGGGGTGGCGTTGCAAAGCGCGAGCAACGCTTCCATCGGGGGACATGCCAATGTATTCATTGCAGGCGCGACGCTCGACTATGCGCAGCTGAACTTCTTTTCGGGAGCGCAGATAGGCACCATCAACCCACAACTGTTCGTGAGTCCTTCCGATCTCATCGTCGACACGCCGGAGTCTTCGCCATTCGGCGGCAGTCCCACGGTGCTCAAGGGTATCAATCGCAATGTCGGCGGTTATCTGACCGACACACTCGATGTCACGCAGGCCTTCTCGGTGACCGGGAGCGCGCGCTGGAACAGCGCCACGGTAGGCATCACCGACCTGCACGGCACCCAGCTCACGGGCAACAACCGATACGTGCACATCAATCCGGCCCTCGGTGGCACCTACAGGCTGACTGCCAGGATGACCGTCTACGCCGGGTTTTCGCAGAACGCGCGCACGCCCACCGCCAGCGAAATCGAATGCTCTGATCCGCTGACCCCGTGCCTGCTGCCAACCAACCTGGGCGGTGATCCGCCAACTCTCAAACAGGTGGTCGCCCACACCTTCGAGGTGGGGCTGCGCGGCAAGATGCGATTAACCGCAACTGACGGGACGATAGCGTGGAATCTGAGCGCCTTTCGAACCAATCTCCAGGACGACATCTACGGTATCGCCACCTCGGTGAGCAGCGGTTTCTTCGCCAACATCGGCTCTACCCGACGCGAGGGTGTGGAGGCCGGCTTGAACTATGACAGCGCCAACTGGGCTGCATATCTGAATTACAGCTATGTGCTGGCGACTTTCGAATCGACGCTGGAGACGCCGTCGTCGTCCAATCCGTTCCAGGATGCGAATGGCAACGTCCTCATTACGCCGGGGGATCGCTTCCCGGGGATCCCGGAGAACCGGATCAAGGCTGGAATTGACTACAAAGTGCTGACAAATTGGTTGCTCGGGGCATCGATACGATATGTGGGCGATTCATACTACGTCGGCGATCAGTCGAACCAGAATCCGCCGTTGCCAAGCTATCAAGTCGTCGGTGTGCACACCTCTTATAAGCCGACGCGCTGGCTCGAAGTGTTTGCCCACATCGACAATGTGCTCAATAAGAAGTACGCGACCTACGGCGTATTCAGCGATCCGACGGGTATCGGGGCGCCGGGAGTTCCAGTCGATGGCGTGACCAATGGCCCGGGAGTCGACAACCGATTCACCAGCCCGGCATATCCTTTTGCGGCCTTCGGCGGCGTCCGCATAAGCTTCTGAACACGACCAATGACCTATCGCCTATTCCCAGCCACCCCCGAGCGCGCGGTAGAGGCTCACGAGGTCCTCCCCGACCACGGTTGCGCTCTGGGCCCTGGACAGTTCGTTCTGCCGCAGCGTGCGCTCGGCGTCGAGCACTTCGATGAAGCTGGCTACGCCGCTGCCATAGCGCTGGCGGGTCAGCTCGAGCGCATCGCGGTCCTGCTCCACCGTGGCTTCGAGCCGGGCATCGCGATCCTGATCGGCATCGTAGGCCGCGCGGGCGTCCTCGACTTCCTGCAGCGCGTTGAGCACGGTGCCGGCATAGACCACGGCCGCCTCGCGCGCGCGTACGCGCTGCAGCGTCACGGTGCGCCACTGGCCGCGATCCAGCACCGGCAGTTCCAACGTGGGACCGAGGGTGAAGAAGCGGCTGGCCCACTCGGTGACTTCACCGGCAGTCTCGGACTGCGTTCCGCCCGCTCCGGTCAGCGTCAGGCGCGGATAGAGCCCGGCGATTGCCACGCCGATTTCGGCGGTCGCCTGGTGCAGGTTCGCTTCGGCGCGCCGGATGTCCGGGCGGCGGCGCGCCAGGTCCGCCGGCAGTCCCAGCGGCACCGTGGGCGGCAGGAGCGGCGCCGCGGCCTCGCCCTCCAGTTCGCTCTGCAGGGCACCCGGGGGCAGGCCCAATAACCGGCTCAGTTGGTTGATCGACTGGGTGATGGCCAGTTCGTAGATCGGGAGTTGCGCCTGCGTGGCGCTCAGCTCGGCGGCGGATTCGACCACATCGACTTCGCTGGTAAGGCCCGCCGCGCGCCGCTGGCGCGTGAGGTCGAGCAGTTCCTCGTTGCTGGCGATGATCCGCCGCGCGGTCGTCAGGCTGCGCTGCGCGCCGCGCAGGTCGATGTAAGCCCGCGCCACATCGCCGAGCAGCGCCACGACAGCGGCGTGCTGGTCTTCCACGGAAACGCCGATGCCGGCATCGGCCGCCTCGACGCCGCGGCGCACACGGCCGAACAGGTCCGGCTCCCAGGAGACATCCGCGCCCAGCTGGTACTGATTGTAGGGATTGGGGATGCTCAGACCGGGCGCGCCGGGGATCGTCACGTGATCGAAGCTCGTGAACAGCGAGCCCGTGGGCGTGGTGTCGGAGAGGCGCGTGCGCGAGTAGCCGGCGTTGGCCGAGACACTCGGCCACCAGGCCGCGGCGGTCACGCCGCGCTGCGCGCGCGCCTCCTCGATGCGCAGTACGGCTGCGCGCAGATCAAGATTGGATTTCTCCGCGCGCTCGATGAGTGAGTCGAGCGTGGGATCGTTGAAGCTCGACCACCAGCGCGCGAGGTCCGCGTCCTCTTCGGTGGTGACGCTGGCGCCCGGTCGATCGCTGGGTGCGGCGGTCCAATGGGCCGGCGTGTCGGCCTTTGGCGGCACGTAGTCCGGTCCTGCCGCGCAGCCCGTGGCCAGCACCGCAGCCATTGACACGGTCAGTGCGAAGCGCATGGTGATTCTCATTGCATCCGGTGACTGAACATCCACGAGGCGCCGGCCAGCGTGATGGTAGCGATGAGCCCCAGCGGCCACAGGTCCGACCATAGCAGCGGCAGTCCCACCCCCTCGAGGTACACGCGCCGCGCCACATCGATGGCATAGCGCAGCGGATTGAGCGCCGTGAAGTACTGCAGTGCCAGCGGCATGTTGGTCAGCGGCGTGGTCAGGCCCGAGAGCAGCGAGAAGGGCATGATCAGCAGCATGGAATAGAGCATGGCCTGTTGCATGGTCGCCGCCAGCGAGGACACCAGCAGCCCGATGCCGATCGCCGCCAGCAGGAACAGCAGCAGCCCGGTGTAGAGCGTCACGTAAGAGCCGGCAAACGGGATATGAAACCAGAGTTGCGCCACCAGCAGCACGCCGGTGGCCTGCGTGGTGCCGACCACCATCGAGGGCAGCGCCTTGCCGGCCATGATCTCGTAGGGGCGAAACGGCGTGACCAGCAATTGATCGAAGGTGCCCTGTTCGCGTTCGCGCGCCACCGACATGGCCGTCAGCATCATGGTCTGGATGAGGGTCAGCGTGCCGATCAGGCCCGGGATCATGTTCCAGCGGGTTTCCAGATTGGGATTATACCAGGCGCGGCTGACCACCTCGATCCTCGCCGGCGGCAGGGCATGCGAACTGCGCCAGTCGCGGTTGAACTGATCGATGATGCTGCCGATATAACCGAGCGCCGTGCCGGCGGTATTGGAGTTGCGGCCATCGGCGATGACCTGCACGGTGGCGCCGGAACCGTTCTGCAGGCGGCGCTCGAAGTCGGATGGAATCTGCAGCACCAGCAGCGCGCGACGCGCATCGATCCAGGCGGCGATGTCCGCGGCGCGATGCAGTTCGGCGACGCGCTCGAACAGGCCCGATCCGTCCAGACCTGCCAGCAGGGCGCGCGAACTCTGGCTTTGATCCTGGTCGAGGACGGCGTAGGGCACGTGATTGAGGTCGTAGGTGGCCGCGTAGCCGAACACCAGCGCCTGCACCACGGCCGGCACCAGCAGGCTCATGCGCGCACGCCGGTCCTTGAGCACCGCCAGCAACTCCTTGCGGGTCAGCGCCAGGATGCGCAGCAACGCAGCCTGTATGCCTTGAACGCCGTTCATTGGAGCCGTTTGTTCATGACGGCGCGACTCGTGAGTCCGAGGCCAGCGGCCATGAGCGCGAGCACCAGGGTGTTGGGCAGGATGACGGCCCAGACATTACCGGCGAGGAACACCGATTGCAGCAGCGCCACGTAGTAGCGCGCCGGCAGCAAATAGGTGATCAGGCGCACGAACAGCGGCACGCTGCGCAAATCGAACAGGAAACCCGAGAGCATGAAGGCCGGCATGAATGTGACCAGCATGGTGAGCTGGCTGGCCACGAGCTGGTTCTTGACCCAGGATGAAATCAGCAGGCCGATGCCAAGTGCCACCAGCACATAGAGCATCGAGGCGCCGAGCAGGATCCACAGACTCCCGCGCAGCGGCACATGAAACAGGAATTCGGCGGCCAGCACGCACACCGCCAGCCCGATCATCCCGAGCAGGAAGTAGGGCAGGGTTTTGCCGAGCAGGATCTCATCGCCGCGCACCGGGGTGACCAGCAGCGTCTCGAGCGTGCCGCGTTCCCATTCCCGCGCCATCACCATGGAGGTCAGAAGCCCGCCGATCAGCGTCATGACCAGCACGATGAGCCCCGGCACCAGGAAATAGGAACTGTCGTTGGCTTCGTTGAACCAGACCCGCGTCTGCAGCGTGACGGGGGCGATGTCGGGCGTCTGACCCTGTGCCTGCCGCTGCGCCGACCAGATGCCGACGGCGCCGGTGACATAGCCCTGGATGATGCGGGCGCGGTTGGCATCGGCACCGTGCACGATGAGCTGCACCTCGGCGTGGCCGTCGTTGAGTCGCTGCGAGAAATCGGACTGCAGGCGCACGATGCCGTCGATCTTCTGCTGCAGCAGCAGCGTCTGTGCCGCCGCCAGGGTCGGCAGGCGCTGCGGCCGGAAGTAGGGGGAGAGTTCAAACACGCCCGCCAGGGCGCTGGCATCGGCCGAGTTGTCATCCATGACCAATGCGATCGGCACGTGTTTGACATCGAGCGAGAGCCCATAACCGAACAGGAGTATCAGGATCAGCGGCAGCACGATGCCGATCGCGATGCTCGAGGGATCGCGCAGCACCTGCAGGGTCTCCTTGCGCACCAGCGCGCGGATGCGGCGCAGTTTGGCGGGCCACGCGTCGGCCGATGTGTGCTCTTTCACGCGGCAGCCTGCGTCTGATCACGCGAGCGCTCGACGATGGCGATGAAGGCCTCTTCCATGCCGGGGTTGGGGGCGCCCGCGCTGCTGGCGCCGCGGCGGATGTCGGCCGGGGAACCCTGGGCCAGCACCCGCCCTGAGTCCATGATGGCGACGCGATCGCAGTACTCCGCTTCCTGCATGAAGTGCGTGGTGACAATGATGGTCACGCCCTGCTGCGAGAGCGCGGTGATGCGCCGCCAGAAGACCCGCCGCGCATGCGGATCGGCGCCGCTGGTGGGTTCATCGAGAAACAGAATTTCCGGCTCGTGCAGCAGCGCTGCGGCCATCGCCAGCCGCTGCTTGAAACCGCCCGGCAGCAGCGCGCTGGTGGCGCGCGCCTGATCGGCGAGCTCGAATTCGCGGATCGCCCAGTCGATGCGCGCGCGCCGCCGCGCGCCGCGCAGCCCGTAGGCGCTGGCGAAGAATTCCAGGTTCTCGGTGACCGAGAGCGGACCGTAGAGCGAGAACTTCTGCGCCACGTAACCGAGGCGCTCGCGTGCCGCCGCCGGGGTGCGCCGCACGTCGGTGCCCGCGACCCGCAGTTCCCCGCCGCTGGGCGTCAGCAGGCCGCACAGCATGCGAAAGGTGGTGGTCTTACCGGCGCCGTTGGGGCCCAGCAGGCCGAAGATCTCGCCGCGATGCACGTCGAACTCGATGTGATCGACGGCCGTGAAATCGCCGAAGCGCTTCACCAGTCCGCGCACCGTGACCGCATGCTGATCGCCGTTGTTCGGTGCCGGGCGATCCATGGTCACCGGATGCGCGCCCTCGGGATTGACGATGTGCCGCAGCAGCGTCATGAAGCCGTCCTCGAAACTCGGCTCCGTCGGCGTCACGGTAAGTCCCTGCAGCAGAACATCGGTTGCGGACGTCGAGTCGGCGCGTGATGCCGCGCGGACGAAGCGCACGTGGCCGGCGTCGGGCACGGCATCGATGATGTCGGGCTGGTCGAACAGTTGCGCCTGCAGCGCACGGGCGCCATTCGGCGAGCGCGGTTGCGCGATGAAGGTCAGTCCCTTGGCGTGCTCCGTGACCTCGGCCGGGGTGCCCTGGGCCAGCACGCGGCCCTGGTTGAGCAGCACGATGTGACTGCAGCGCTCCGCTTCATCCAGATAGGACGTGCTCAGCAACACCGTGAGGCCCTGTTCGCTGACCAGGCTGTGCACGATGTCCCACAGCTCGCGACGCGAGAGCGGATCGACCCCGACGGTGGGTTCATCGAGCAGCAGCAACTGCGGCGAGCGAACCAGGGTGCAGGCCAGCCCGAGTTTCTGTTTCATGCCGCCCGAGAGTTGTCCCGCCAGCCGCCGGCGGAAGGGTTCGAGCGCGGTCATGGCCATGAGCTGCGGGTAGCGCTGCGCGCGCTCCTGCGCGGTGACGCCATGAAGCTCGGCATACAGATCCATGTTCTCGGCGACGGTGAGATCCTCGTAGAGTCCGAAGCGCTGCGGCATGTAGCTGATGCGGTCCTGAATTTCCTGCGGATGAGCAGTCACATCCAGATCCAGCACCGTGAGCGTGCCCGATTCCGGCCGCAGCAGGGCCGCGGCCAGCCGCATCAACGTGGTCTTGCCGGCGCCATCGGGCCCGATCAGCGCCGACAAGGTGCCGTGCCGGATCTCGAGCGAGACGCCGGCGAGCGCCTCGACGGCGGGTTCGCGCTTGCGTCGGTAGGTGTAGTGCAGCGACTCGGCGCGCAGCGCCGGGAGCGCGCTGTTCACGAGCCGCCCGGCGCTGTGCCCAGCGGCAGGTGCACGGTCGCCGGGCTGCCGAGCCGCAGTTGATCCTGGGGATCTTTCACAAACACGCGCACCTCGTACACCAGGCTGGAGCGCAATTCGCGCGTTTCGACCGCCTTGGGCGTGAACTCCGCGGTCGGGCTGATGAAGCCAATCCAGCCCTCGAACCGGTGGTTGGGGAAGGCATCGACACTGACCGTTGCGCGCAGCCCTTCGTGCACCTGCCCCAGGTCGGACTCGGAGATGTAAGCCCGCACCCACTTTGGATCGACGATGGCGAGCGTGAAGGCGGTTTTCTGTGGCGAGGAGATTTCTCCCGGTTCGACCACGCGCGAGCGCACCACCGCATCCACCGGCGCGCGCAGTTCGGCATCGTCAAGCTGTTGCTGCAGCATCGCGAGTGCCGCCCGCTGCGATTGCAGCTGCGCCTCACCCTGCGCCACATCCTCCCGCCGCGGCCCGGCCAGTTCGAGCGCCAGGGCCTTTTCGCTGGCAACGAGCTTGGCCTCGGCCGCATCGGCTGCCGCTTGCGCGCTATCGAGGTCCTGCCGGCTGAGCGCGCGGCCGGCCGTGTTCTGCGACAGCGTGCGCAGCCGTTCGAGCTGTGCATGCGCATTGACCGCATCGGCGCGCGCCGCGGCGGTATTGGCGCGTGCCTGGTCGATCTCGGCCGGGCGATTGCCGCTGTGCAGCCGGTTGACCATCTGCTGTTGCGCTTCCAGGTCCGCCTGGGCGCGGGCCACCGCGGGGCCGAGCCGGCTGGTATCCAGGCGAGCGAGCACCTGGCCCTGCTTGACGTGATCGCCTTCCTGCGCCAGCACCTCGGCAACGCGCTCGCTGCCATTGAAGGGGAGGTCGATCTGCCGCAGATCGACATTGCCGTACAACGTCAGTTCCTGGCGGGCAGCGCCATGACCGGAGAGCCACCACCAGAGCGCGGCGCCGACCACCACCAGGGCGGCGAGGATCAGGGCGACTCGCAGTCGTTGTTGCATGGCGTCTCACCTGGAGGGCAAGGATGGACCAGTGCCCGGGACTTTAAGCATACCCTGCCAGCGCCGCGGTTGAGGGCCGCCGTAAGAGCGCAGGGCGGCACTGCCTCCGACAGTGATGCCAGCGAAGCGAGCACGGCCTCATGCGATAGCGTGAGGCCGTACCCGTTACGGGAGAGTAGTTGCGATCAGGGTTCCACCGTGATTGTGCCCACCATGTAGGGATGGATGCTGCACAGAAAGTGGTAGGTGCCGGGCTTATCGAATTTGAAGGAAAAACTCTCGTTGGTATCCAGCGCCCCTGAGCGGAACACGCCCGCATCGCTGGCCACCGTGTGCGGCTCGTTGTCCTGATTGGTCCAGCTGACCACGGTTCCTGCCTTCACCGTCAGTGCCGCCGGCGCGAACATGAAATCCTTCATGACCACGCGGGCGGCGGGGTCGGCCTCGGCGGCCGGTCCTGCGATCGCAGCTGCGGTCCAAAGCGCGGCCGCGACGGCCAGCGCGCGCAGAGTCTTGAATGCTGCAGTATTCATCCGATTACTCATTTGACAAGCCCCGTTCAGGCCAGGGTGCTGTCGCGTAGCGCGAACGCCCGCGAGTGCTTGACCACCGAGACGCTGGTGACTCCGAGCATCTGCGGCAGCTGATCGTCGGGGACCTTGAGCGGCTGCGGGCCCGGACCTTCGCCGGCGAGCGGTTGCGGATAGGCAGTGGAGCGCGCGGAGTGAAAGGTGATGTTGCCTTCCACCTTCTGCACGATCTGGTGGATGTGGCCATTGAGCATGCTGACCGATCCGAATCGGCGCAGCATCGACACGAGCTGATCGGCATCGCCGGTACCCCAGCCCCAGGGCTCATAGATGGTCCACAGCGGCATATGCGCAAACACCACGATGGGCGTGCTCGATGAGCGGGACTTCAGGTCGGCCGCCACCCAGGCGAGCTGCTCATCGCCCAGTGTGCCCAGTCCGCCGGGCTTGAACTGCAATACATTGATCAGTGCGATGAAGTGCACCCCGGCATGATCGAAGCTGTAGTAGCCCTTGTTGTTGGAGGCTTTGCCGAAGCGATTGAAATATTCGGTCACGGTCGCATCGCTGGTGTCGTGCTCGCCGGGCACGGTGTGCAGTTCGGTGGTCCGCAGCTGCCCCAGCATCTGCTGCGCGAGATCGAATTCCGCCGGCCGCGACAGGTGCGTGATATCGCCGGTATGGATGATCAGCTCGGGCTGCTCGGGCATTGCGTTGACCAGCTCGATGGTCTGCTTCAGCGTGCCGTTGACGTCCGGATTGGCATCCTTGTTGAAGCCGATGTGGGTGTCGCTGATCTGCACGAAGAGCGGCCTCCCCAGGCTCGCGGCCTTCGGATCGCTGCCCGCCAGGGCCAGCTCGATTGGCGTCAGGACGCCACCGGCCAGGGTGAACAGCGTGCCCGCGCCGCCATAGGCGAGGCACTTGAGCGCCTTGCGGCGGGATTCGAACGAAGGGGTGTCCGGCACGGGTCTCTCCTGGTAAGGGTGTTCGGGGAGAAGACCTCGGGCCCCGGCGTTTTATTCCCGGGGCAGACCACAACGCCTGGAAGGCGCTTTTAGAAAGCGCTTTTTATGGTGCCTCCGTCCACGCGCAGCGCCGCCCCCGTGGTAGCCGAGGCCAGCGGGCTTGCCAGGTAGACAATCAGGGAGGCGACTTCCTCCGGGGTGGCGAAGCGCTTGATCAGCGAAGTCGGGCGCACGGTCTTGAAGAACTCCGCCTGGAAGGCCTCGAAGCTCTGGCCGCTGCTCTTGGAGAGCGTCTCCACGAACTGCGTGACGCCGCGCGATTTGGTCGGTCCGGGCAGCACGCAGTTGACGGTGATGCCGGTGCCGGCCACGGCCTCGGCCAGTCCGCGCGAGACCCCAAGCTGCGCTGTCTTGGTGACCCCGTAATGAATCATTTCTGCCGGGATCTGCACGCCGCTTTCGCTCGAGATAAAGATGATGCGTCCCCAGTTGGCGCGCCGCATGGCCGGCAGGTACAGCCGCGACAGCCGCACACCGCTGAGCACGTTGACGTCGAAGAAGCGCCGCCAGTCCTCATCGCTGGTGTCCTCGAAGGCGCTGGGTTCGAAGATGCCGAGGTTGTTGATCAGGATCTCGACGTCCGGAAATTCCCGCGCCAGCCGTTCAGCCGTTGCCGCATCGCTCAGGTCGCCGGCAAATCCCAGCACCTGGCCGCGTTCGACAGCATGGATGCTCGCCATCGCCGTATCGACCGAGGGCTTCTGACGTCCATTGACGATCACGCGCGCGCCTTCGCGCGCCAGTGCCGTGACCGTGGCCAGTCCGATGCCGGCGGTGCTGCCGCTCACCAGTGCCAGCTTGCCCTTCAACTGCAGATCCATGGACTCTCTCCCCTTATCCTATTGCGCCGCCTGAACCTACTGCGCCGCCTGCTGCAGCAGCGGGATCACCGCCGCCAGATTGGCGCTCATTGCCTCGCCGATGCCATGGCGTTGCACCACGTAGTGCGGGTCGTTGTAGGCCAGCCAGGTTTTGCCCGCCTGATCCTCGAAGGCCAGTGCTTTGAGCGGCAGATCGAGGCCGGCAGTCGGTGAGGCGATCATGAGGGGAGTGCCGGCCTTTGGATTGCCGAACAAGAGCAACTGCTCAGGCCGCATCGTGAGCCCGGCGCGTGCCGCATCGCCGCTGAAGTCGATGCGCGCAAATATCAATATCCCGCGCTCGCGCAACGAGGCTTCCAGGCGGTCGATGGTCGCGGCCACGGATCGGCTGGCAGGAATCACTATGAAACCGCGTTTGGAACCTTCTTCGGACATGAAAGCCTCGCCAATGATCGTGATGACGCACGTGTACCACACCGGCGGCCTGTTATCACGCGGTACAATGGCTGGGTGAACGCCCTGTCTCGTGTGCCCGTGCTGGTAGCCGCCCTGCTGGCGATGGGTGCCGCCGCCCCGCCGCCGGCAGTGTCCCCGGGGGACGCCGTGTCTCACGATGACATCGCGCCGCGAGTGCGGGCGCTGCTCAGTGATGCGAATGGCGTTTGGTCGCAGCAGTTCATATCGCTGGGAACTCAATACCCGGCGCCCGACATGACATTTTTCAGGCAGACGATCCGCAAAGCCTGCGGCAGCGATAGCGCGCTGACGGGGACGTTTTACTGTCCGGATGAGCGCAAGATCTATTTCGATCAGTCGATAAGTGTCTCGGACGATGCCGCCATTGCCTACCTGGTCGGGCACGAGGTGGGTCACCATGTGCAGAGCCTGCTGGGCACCACCGCGCTGGTGGCGCAGGCCCGTTCGCGCAGTTCGCCGGCCGTGTCCGCCCGCACCTGGATGGTCGCGGAGCTGCAGGCGGACTGCTATGCCGGCATCTGGCTGGGTTCCGCCCTCAAGCGCGGCGTGATTCATCCTGGCCGTCCGCTGTCGGCGGTGCTGGATGCCGTGGCGGCGCTAAGCCAGGCGGCAAACACTCACTTGCCGCCGGGTGCGCAGGCTCCAGACCCGGTGCTGACCTATGGCACCGCGCCGCAGCGCCTTGCCTGGCTGCAGCGTGGAATCGACGGCGGCAGCATTAATCAATGCGATACTTTCGGCGCCGAAGCGTCGGGCAAGCTATAGCGAGGATTGACCTTGGCGATGTTCAACTTCGACGAGTCCCGTTTTTTAAGGATTCAGTCAGGGGCTGCGGCGCTCGCCGGCCCGATCGATTCGGCCACTGGCCAGCTGCTGGCCAGTGGCGCCGACAACATTTTTTTTGCCGGCACGGGTGGTGCAGGGATCCTGATGCAGCCGGCCTCGCAGCTACTGTCGACCCAATCGGCCATTGGCTGCTATTCGGTGATGCCGGCGGAGCTGGTGCTGACGGGGCATCCGCATCTGAATGATCATTCCATCGTGGTGATGCCGTCGCTCTCGGGCACCACGCGAGAAACACTCGCGGCGCTGAAATACTGCAAGCAGCGCGGCGCGCGGGTGCTGGCGCTGACCGGTCATGCCGACACGCCGCTGGCCCGCGGCGCCGATTTTTCCTTCATCAACTTTGCCGAAGACGATACCTCGTGCGAATCGTTTTACCTGCAGGCACTGTGTGTCGCCTTGTCGGTCATGCGACACCGGCAGGAGTTCGGCAGCTATGCCGCGGTGGTCGCCGAGCTGCTGCGATTGCCGCCGCTGCTGCTTGAGGTCAAGCGCGCGTTCGAAGCGCGAGCGGAAGAGTTTTCCGGCGAGATCCGGTCCGAGCCCTATCACATGATTACGGGGGCCGGATCTACCTGGCCGGAAGCCTTCTACTACGGCATGTGCATTCTCGAGGAGATGCAGTGGATCCGGATGCGTCCCGTGCACGCCTCGGATTTCTTTCACGGCGCCCTCGAGCTGCTCGAGAAAGACGTCAGCCTGATCGTCTTCCAGGGAGAAGATGCGCTGCGGCCGCTGACTGAGCGCGTGGCGGCATTTGCGCACGATCAGACCAGCAAGCTGCATGTGTTCGACACGCGTACCTTCGATCTTCCCGGGATCAGCACCGAGACCCGGACGCTGATATCGCCGGTTCTGCTGGCAACCGCAATGGAGCGCGTCAGCGCGCACCTGGAAGCCAAGCGCCAGCATCCGCTGACGATGCGGCGCTATTACAAACGTGTGCCTTATTGATGCGTCAAGAGTGATGCCTCAACGGACGGCGAAGATCTGATTCGGCTGCAGGAAGAACGGCGCCACGATGCCGGGGATGTTCGAGAGTGGCAGAAGCTCTTCCGCCAGGTCGATACCGAGCACATCGATCATGAATGAGCGGCGCTTCTGGCAGCGCGCAAAACAGTCCGGATACTGGGCCTTGAGGCTGGCGCGCAGGTTGGCATCGGCGATGAGCACGCCTTCTTCCATTCGTGTCGAGAAGTAGGTCGGAGAGGAGGGGATGATATCCACCTGCATGACCATCCCGGAGTGCATCGGCACGTCCGAGCCCGCGTAGATGGGCGAACTGATCCACTCTTCCAGGTGAATCAGATGACCTGGATTGAGGAAAATGCGAAAGCGGTCGAACGGCAGCTTCTCGGCGATCAGCGCCGCGAGTTTTCCTCCGGGCGCGCCGATCTTGAGCAGTCCGAACCATTCGGCCAGGGCCTGGAAATAAGGCCCGGCGAACGCATCGACGTAGTCATGTGCGGCGGGCACCAGGTCCTTGGCCGAGTGCGCGACCCACCCGGCGCGACAGTTGTTGCTGCCCCAGTAGGCGATATTCGTGGCCAGCGGCGATCCGAGTGCGATGGTGGCGCCCACGGGACCTGAGAGACCCAGCGTCCGGTTGGCCTGTGTCACCAGCGTCATGTGACAGGACAGCGGCTCGCCGTTATAGCCGCAGAGGGTGGCGAGTTCATTGTCCGTCATGCCGGGACGGAGCCCGAAGATCATGCGCCGCATGCCCTCGGCGGCCAACACATTAGTGTATTCGAAATGCGCGATTTCCGACGGCGAACAGCGGGTGCGCAACCCGTGGCCCGGATGCATCATCAGGTCCGTGGCGTTGACGACTGACTCGCGGCCGGCGAGATCCCGCAGCGCATCGACCAGGTAGGCGGGAATGTCGATGGTGTGAGCGCCATCGGGGAATTCCGAGTCGGCAAAGTATTTGGAACCGATGCAACCGACCCGCGACGTGGCAGTGATACCTTCGCCGGCCAGGATGTCGCGCAGCTTGCGACTGGAATCGCGCGGCTGGTTCAGCAGCGACAGCGGCTGGAAGCGCTCCGAGCGCAGTTTGCCGGCCGTGTACAGCGGGCTTACTCCCAAGTACGCCTCGCATTCGTTACCGACCACGACCAGCGGCTTGCCGCCGGCGGCGACAATCAGGATCGCCTCCTCGAAACGCGGATCGAAGTTGGTGAGCCAGGCGATGCTCGTGAAATGTTCGCGATCCGCGTAGACCACGACATGCGTGAGCCGCACCGACGCCATGGCCGCGCGCAGAGCTGCCAGCCGTTGCTCGAGCTCAGCGCACTCGACCGCGGGCGGACGCGCGGCCCAGCCGAACTCGGGCCACTCGTGATCGATCAGACGATGTTTCTTGGTAGCGGCGGTCATAGGAGCGTCCAGGCAGAATTGGGAAGAAGGGCGTGCGGCACCTGCGCGCCGCAGCCGGGCTGGAGGGGTGTCATGGGAGACACCCCTCCAGGGAGGAAAAGGCCGGAGATCCTTATCCGATCAGAATGACAGGTTGGCGGTCAGGCCAAGGGTCCGCGGTCGAAAGGTCGTATAGCTCACCAGGCTCGACCCGCCATTGGCCTGGTACTTGCTCAGCGCCTGCGTGTTGTTGAATATGTTATTCATGAACAGCGACAGATCGAGCTTGCCCATCGTATAACCGACGCGCGCGTTATACAGGTGGGTGGCCGGATCCGGCACCGCCAGCGCGTAGCCGTTCACCTCGGTGTTCTGCGTGATGAATGGACCGGGGCTCTGGCTGGTGTAGAGCATGATGGCCTGTGAGTGGAATTTGTTGCCGTTGCTCAGCGGCTGCTCGTAGTCGAGAGTCGCGTTGATGTTCCACGGCGCGTTGACCTGCGGCAGGATACCGACTTTGTCGCCTTCCCGGACAATGATGCTGGCGTCCGATTCCCCCTGGCCCGGAATGTAGCCGCTCTTGCTGTAGTAGGCATTCACGTAGCCCATGTTCAGGTCGAACCGCAGTTCCTGCGTCAGCAATGCGTGCAGCTGCAGGTCGAAGCCGTTGCTGACGGCATTACCCGCGTTGGTTCCATAGGCGTACGGTCCGCAGGCCTCGCTGATGTACTGCTGAATGTTGTTCCACTCATTGTGGAAAATCGCGGCATTCACCTGCACTCGACCATCCAGCATCGTGTTCTTGGTGCCCAGTTCCAGCGCATGCACGTAGTCGGGTGAGTAGGTCAGAGGTACCTGGGGCTGACCGGCGCAGGGACCCGAGGTATTCGGAATTTCGCCGTTGCCACCGCCTGGCCGATAACCTTCGCTGAAGGCGATATAGGCCAGGTTGTTGTGATCGAACTGATAGGACAGTCCGAGGCGCGGCGTCACCGGATTGTTCTTGGCATGGAACGGCGCTACCGGCGGCGCGCCGGTCAGGTACGAGATGCTGGTGGTGTCGGCGCCGTCCACCGTCACATGCGCCACGCGCTCGCCGATGGTCAGTGTCAGCGCGTGCGTCAGGTGAAAGTCGCCTTGCGCGAATATGGCCGTCTGCACATCGGTGAACAGCTCGTGCTGGTCCTGGATGATGGCGCAGAACAGACCCGTGCACGGAGGCGGGTGGCCGAAGTACTGCGGATAGGCCGCCTCGTCGTAGTCGGTCTGGAAGTCGCGCTGCTGGCGGTGCTCGTAGTACAGACCGGCGACCCAGCTGAAGAAAGTGTCCTTGGCGGTCGAAGCCAGGCGCACCTCGGCCGTGTAGGCATTCACACTCAGGTTGGTGGGTGTGTATGCCGTTTGTGAAGCCGACGTCGGAAAGCCGGTGCCGAGCGGATTGCCGCAACCAAAGTTTCCAGAACCCGCAGGTGTCTGCAGGCCAGGGCAGACGAATGCGCTTTCATCCAGTATCTCAGTAGCCTGACGACTCAGGTAAGAGACATTGGCGGTAGCGTCCGCGAACGGCAGGTGATCTTCGGCCTTGATGGAAGGCAGCACCCACTTGTCCGTCCAGACTTCAGGCAGCAGCACGCCGTTATTGAACTCGCCGTCTTCCGGATCGGAGAAGGCACCGTAGAAGCGCTGCGCGTCATCCTGATGCACGCGCTGGTAGTAGATCGCGGGCGTCACCAGGACGTCGCCGACCTTGAATGCCAGCGCTCCTTTGACTACCGTCTTGGTGTTGGTGTTGGCGTCCGGCGCGATCACGTTGCCGAAGTCCGCGCCCGGCAGTGGATCGATACGGTTGACCCAGCCGCCGTCCTGGCGATCCCAGACGCTCAGGCGGAAGCCGAGTTCATCAGGGACGATCGGGCCGCCGTACGCGACTCCGGCCTCGTAACTCAAGCGACCACCTTCGGTGGTCGCCAGTTCCGATCGCGCGAGGCCACTGTAGTCAGTGAGGCTCGGTTGGTTCGTGATGAAGCGCACCGTGCCCGCCTCGGCGCCGGCGCCGAACAGCGTGCCCTGGGGTCCGCGTTCGACCTCGACGCGATTGAGGTCGAACACATAGGGATAGACATTGCCCTGGTTGGCGGTACCCGACAGCCGGCTCGAGATCACGGTGTCATCCAGATACAGGCCGACCGTCGGCGGTCCGGTATTGGTGTTGAGACCGCGGATCGAAATGGTGGTGAAGGCCGCGCTGAAGCCATTGGGCACCGCGAACTGCAATCCGGGTGTCAATGCCGCGATGTCATCAATGCTCTTGATCGCGCCGAGCGCGAGCTGCTCCTCGCCGAAGGCATTGATACTGATCGGCACATCCTCGACGGATTCCGCGCGCCGGGTGGCGGTCACGATAACCTCTCCCAACACGCCCGGAGCCGCGGCCGTGGTGGAAGTGTCGTCCGCAAACGCTGCGCCGCCCGTCATGGCGGCGCCGACAGCGAGCAGAAAACTGAGGAGACAACGTTCCGTGTGGCTTTTTTCCCTAGTCGTCATGGTCGCACCGTTTCGTTTTTGTGTGAGAAGCTGGCGTCAAAGACACGACTGTGGTCGTGGTGAATCAGTCTGTGCATCTGAGGCGCGCATCCGATTCGCGATGAGTGTAGCGGATTGGATACGCGGCGAAATGTAGAGAATCGGTCGAAGTTTGTAGAAATCGGAGCGCTGTCGCGTGCAGCCAACGCATCGCGTTGCGGATGCACCGCAACTGCTCAAGCGAGAGTGAGTTCGCATCGTTAGCGGGCATCTTCACGCACCTGCGCCGGCGTCTTGCCCACACGAGCCCGGAACACGGCACCCAGGTACTCCTGGTGTTTGAAGCCGGCCTGTTCTGCGACTGCGGCCAGCGATATCTCGGTGGTGGCGAGCAGCTCCCGCGCGTGCCGGATCCTGACATTGAGGATTTCTTGGTGGATTGAGCAGTGCAGGGTGGCGCGGAAGCGGCGCTGCAGGACGCTGCGCGACAGGCCGACCTCGCGCGCGATGTCGTCGATGCGCATGCCCGAGGGAGCATTTTCACGAATCAGTCGCAGCGCCATGCCGACGCGCGAATCAGCGACAGCCAGGGTATCCGAGGATTGACGCGTCACGGTCTCCAGCGGCTGCACATGCAGCGGTTTTCTGGATGCCGATCCGCCGCGCAGCATGGAATCGAGCAGTGCCGCGGCCTGGTAACCCACGTTCAGGTGCCCGGGTTCCACGCTCGAGAGCGGCGGCAGGCACACCTCACACAAGGGCTCATCGTTATCCACGCTGACCACCGCGATGTCATTGGGTACCGACACCCCGGCGCGACGGCAGGCTTCGAGAAACTGCGACCCGCGCTGGTCACTGCAGATCAGTACGCCCGCGGGTTTGGGCAACGCTGCGATCCAGCGCGCGATGTCATCTTCGGCGCGCTCCCATGAGCGGCGTCCCTTGGTATCCCGAGGCAGCCGGCAGATCGGCACCTGCGACTGCACTGACGATACGGCGGAACAGAAGCCGGCATAGCGCTGCTCGGACCAGTTTTCCCCTTCGATGCCAAAAAAGCCGAATTGCCTGAAGCCCCGTTCAAGCAGATGTTCGGCGGCCATGCGCGCGATGGCGATGTTGTCGACGGAGACCAGTGGAAAGGCCAGTTCGGGCACGACGCCCAGCACATCGACGACCGGAATACCGCTGGCCGCCAGCTGCTGTGCGATGCGCCGGGTTTGAATGCGCGCGATGATGCCATCGCCATTCCAGCGTCGCAGCCACTGCGGCACCGACGCCTCCAGTCCGTGGGGCTCGTGATACAGCGCCCATGGCTCGTGCTCGCGCACATAGCGCGCGACGCCGCGCAGAATGTCGCGGCCCGAACCCAGCGAGGTCTCGATGATCAGCGCAACGTGAGGTCTGCGGCCCTCTCGCCTGGCGGCTTTACGGCGCGTCATGGCGATCGCACCAATCGTTTGCGGGCCGATGATCCGCTACACTGGCGCATCACTCTCTCCCTGACAGAATTCACAATAGTGGGAATGTTCACTTGACCGAGGCCACCAGCGCGGCTGCGGATCCGCAGCTGCGCCGAAATGCGCTCGGGCTTCCGGAGCTCGTTTTCCAAGGCGTTACGCACATAGCGCCGGCCGCAAACATCATGTTTGCGTTCCCGCTGATTGCGCTCAAGGCAGGACCGGCCATGCCGATCTCGTTTCTGCTCGCCACCATCGTGTGCCTGCTGATCGGCAACACCGTGGCGCAGTTTTCCCGCTATCTGCCGTCGAGCGGTGGCTACTACGCCTTCACGACCTGCGGTCTGGGCAGCCGCACGGGCTTCATGGCCACCTGGAGCTACCTGATCTACGATTTTCTGGGTCCTGCCGGCACCACCGGTTTTCTGGGGTACCTGATCTCGGACACGCTGCAATCCCAATTTGGAATCCACTGCCCGTGGTGGCTGATTGCGCTGGTGACATTCGCCGGCATCTGGATGCTCACGCGCCACGGTATCCGCCTGTCGATGCAGATCACGGCGCTGCTGGGCGGCCTGGAACTGGTGATCATGCTGGCATTGGCGGTCACCTTCCTGATCCACCCGGGCCCGGGCTCCAGCTACCAGGCACCCTTGAGTCCGAGCGCAGCGCCGAATCACTTCGAAGGCATCGTGGCCGGCATGGTGTTCTCGATACTGTCCTTGAGTGGTTTCGAGGGGCCGGCGCCGCTGGCGCAGGAATCCCGCCGCGCCGACAAACTCGTCGGCCAGGCCGTCATGCTCTCGCTGGTGGCCATCGGCCTGGTCTATATCTTCACGTCGTATGCGAGCGCCATTGGCTGGGGAACCGGCCGCATGGCCAGTTTTGCCGCCGATCCAAATCCCTACTACGGCCTGGGTCATGCGCTCTGGGGTGCGGGCTGGTGGCTGGTGGTCCTGGCGCTCATCAACAGCGCGATAGCCGTCGGTCTTGCCTGCACCAATTCCGCATCGCGAGTGCTCTACACGATGGGCCGGGCGGGAACGCTGCCGGCCCGCTTCGGCAGCATCCATCCCATCCACCACACCCCGACTTTTGCAATTGCCTTTCAACAGCTGTTCGGCATTGCTGCGGTGCTGTTGGTAGGGTTCCTGATGAAGCCCGAGTACATCTTTGGTTTTCTCGAGACCATATCCGCGCTGGCGGTCATCGTCCTGTATGCGATGGCCAATCTGGCGCTGACTTCCTATATGCGTCGGGTGCATCGCGATCGCTTCACCGTCTGGCAGCACGTGATCGTGCCCTGGGCCGCGACGCTGGCTCTGCTGCCGGTGCTGTTCGTGACTCTCTACCCGGTACCGGACTGGCCGGACAACCTGACGCCGTACCTGTTCCTCGCCGCCATGCTGCTGGGCTTTGTCTATATGCGGCAGCTCGAAAAGCGCCGGCCGGGCGCTTTGCAGCGCGCAGCCACGATGCTGGTCGGCAGCCTCGACACGACACAGAAGGAGAGGCCTGATGGCTGATACATCGCCGATTGGCTATGCGGACGCCCGCCGTGCACTCGATGCCATTGCGAGCGAACTCACGCGCCGTGGTCTCGCCGCGGTCATCACGGTCGCCGATGATCATGGCGAACTGATCGCGCTCATGCGCATGGATGGGGCGCCGCTCTCGTCCATCGCCATTGCCACCAACAAGGCGTGGACCGCGGCGCGTGAAAGACGCCCCTCCTACGAAGTCGGCCAGGCCGTGCGACATCCCCAGACGGGATTCGATATCGCCTATTTCGGCGATCCACGCTTTGTCGGCTGGGGCGGCGGCGTACCCATCGTGATCGCAGGCGCGGTCGTGGGCGCAGTGGCCGTCAGCGGTGCGCCGCAAGTCGTGGATATGGAATTGGCGGCGCTCGGTATCCAGGCCATCCTCAAAGGCAGGGACGAACCGCGCTAGCATCAATGCGGTACCCGCGGGGCATCGTCCGCCGTGCCGCAGGGACCGCCGCCGGTGGTCGGCGCAATCGGCAGCAATTCCCCGTTGAAGCGGTACGGCGTCTTGTACCACTCGCTCATCATGGTCGTGCTCTGTGGCACGTAGTGGAAGATCAGCGAGCGCCGAAAGCGCTTCTTGCTGCGGTTGGGTCCGCTGCCGTGAATGACATTGCCATTGAAGAACAGCACGTCGCCGGCCTTCAGTGAAATCACATCCACGCGTGAGCCCTTGGGCGGTGTCACGCGCTCGGTGGTGAAGGATTCCGCCAGGTTCGATTGCTCGGGGCATTGAATCGGATGGTTCTGCGTGTTCGATACGCACTGGATGCCGCCGTTCTCTTCATCCGCGTCGTCCACGGCCAGCCAGGCGGCCACGCAGGTGCCGGGCTTGACCCGCAGATAGAAATTGTCCTGGTGAAACGCCTGGCCACGCGATTGCGGCGGCTTGAAGTAGAACATGCTTTGCACCGCCAGCGGCTCCTCGTCTAGCAGCGCGGCGAGAATCCCCTCCAGCTTGGGATGGAGCATGTAGCGCATGCTCAAGGGTCCAACGGGCTTATCCAAATGTTCGTGGGGATGCATCATGCGCGGATAGAACGACAGCGGATCGCTGGGCGCGTACTGCGCGCTGCCGCCGCGATTGAGATCTCCTTTGCCTTCCGAGAGCCCATCGACCGGCCCGTTCCTGGCCATCTCCATGAAGGTGTCGCGAATCTCGGCAATCTCCTGAGGCGCAAACACTTGCCGCACCGGCAGGAATCCGTCGCGACGAAACCGAGCCACCTGGTAGGCACTCAGAATTGCGTTCATGTGCTGATGTTCTCGCAGATCATGAGAGGGGTGAGACGGCGACGGCCCGACCGGTGCGCGCCGACTGCGCGACCGCGGCCTCGAGACGCATGGCGGCCAGCCCGTCCGCACCGCTGACGGGGGCGGGGCGGCCCTCGTGCAGCGCTTCGACGAAGGCGAGCACCGATCGATCGAAGGACTCCGGATAGGAGCAGGGCGGTAGCGTCATCAGGCGCTCAGCGAGGACCCCCAGAGTGGCTGTGCCGCCGAGGTTCGGATTGGTGGCCGCCTGAACGGATAGGGCGGCGCGACTGCCGTAGAGGGCAAAGGACCAGAAGTGTTCGTCGTAGGGGACCAGGGCGGACCCTGCAATGGTTGCGATGAAGTCGGGATCTCGATAGCGAAACGCCGCCGACACGGCCACCGAGGGGTGATAGACCATGTCGTCGGCATACATCCATGGCTGCCCCGCGTGCGGTGTCGCCGGTGGCCGCTGGCGCTGATCGTCGACGATGCTGGCGCAGACCTCGGCCGGATCGCCGAAGAAGAATCGCATCAAATCCAGCAGGTGCGCCCACAGGTAGGTGTGAGTCGTGGCGGTGAACAGCGCCGGCGTGCCGAAGCTGCCTTGCGTCAATTCCTGCCGGATGATCGCGTGCGAGGGTACGCAGCGATAGTTGTAGTTGACCCCGAGCGTGCGCCCCATTCGCCGCGCAGTGGCCACCATGTTCTCGCCGATTGCGAGGGTGTGCGCCATGATTTTCTCGCACAGCACATGGCTCCCGGCCTCGAGCGAGCGCAGCACCGGCGCTTCGTGATCCCATTCCAGCGTCGCCACGGTGACGACGTCCGGCCGCTCCTGTCGCAGCATGTCATCGAGCGAGGTGTACGCATTGACCTCAAATGCCTTGGCAAAGGCCTGCGCCCGCCCGGCATGAGTGCCGCACACCGCGGTCACTTCTGTTGCGGGACACTTGCGATAGGCCTGCACGTGGAAACGTGCCGCCGCACCGGTGCCGATGACGGCTGCCCGCAGTGTCTTCATGAGGGCAGACTGCCTTCGGCACAGTCGACCCAGGCACCCTGGGCCTTGGCGGAGGCGACCGCGGCCTGGATGGCGGCGATGCTGTGGGACCCGTCTTCGGCGGTGGGGCAGCTCAGCGCCAGCGGATCCGGCGCGCGGTGTTCACGCTTCGCGCGCAGCTGCTCGGCGAGATCCGCATAGATATTCCCAAAGGCGCCAAAGAAGCCCTCGGCATGACCGACGGTGACGCGCGTGGCGCGGTCTGCTTCGGGCGAGATGCCGGCAACGCCGCGCTCGATGATCGAGGTGCCTGCGCCGACCGGCGTCCAGTACAGCTGGTTCGGCTGCTCCTGCGTCCAGCGCAAGCCGCCCTTTTCGCCAAACACCTGGATGGTCAGCCCATGCATGCGACCCACGGCGATGGCGCTGGTCCAGAGCCGCCCGATGGTGCCGCCGGACATGCGAAAGGCGATCAGCGCATCGTCTTCCAATCCGCGACCGGCCACCGCGGTGGCGAAATCAGCCGACAGCGAGCGCACTGCCTGACCGGTGATGTAGCAGGCCATGTGCAGCGCATGGATGCCGCAATCGGCGACGATGGATGAAATGCCGGCAAGCGTCGGGTCGTAGCGCCAGCGGATGCGCGGGTTTTCCGCATCGGCGGCATTGGCATGATGACCGTGGGCGAATTCGGCCACGACGACGCGGATGCGACCCAGATCGCCGCGCGCCACCATGGCGCGTGCGTGGCGCACCAGCGCATAGCCGGAGTAGCCGTAGTTCACCGCACAGATCCGATCCTGCGTGCGCGCAATGCGGACGATCTCCCGGGCTTCCGCCAGCGTCGTGGTCAGCGGCTTCTCGCACAGTACATCGAAGCCTGCTTCGAGAAAGGCGCGCGTGATCTCGAAATGAGACGCGTTGGGGGTAGCGACGGTCACCAGCGCCAGGCGGTCGGGGTGCGACTTCTCCGCTTCCAGCATCTGCCGCCAATCGCCATAGGCCCGAGCGACAGGGATTCCAAGTCGCGCGCCATAGTCGCGCGCACGGGAGGCATCGATATCGAGCGCCCCCGCGGCCAGCTGGAAGGCGCCGTCGAGTCCGGCCGCAATACGGTGCGTGGCGCCGATCTGGCTGCCTTCACCCCCACCGATCAATCCCCAGTTCAATCGCATGCGTCAGGCCAGTCCGCTCGACTTCAGGTAATCCAGGTTTGCCCTGGCATCCGCCAGCGTGGATCGCGCGCCGGTGGGATCGCGATCCTGCTCAACCGTCGCCCAGCCGGAGAATCCTGCCGTGGTGAGTGCGCCTTTGAGCGCGTTGAAGTCCACGATGCCCTGGCCCAGATTGCAGAACAGCCCGGCAGCGCAGGCATCGTAGAAACCGATACGCTCATCGATCGCCCGGCGCCGGATCTGCGGATCGATGTCCTTGAAGTGCAGGTAGGAGACGCGCGCTGCGTGCCGGCGATAGAAGTCCACCGGATCGAAGCCGGCATATTCGCAGTGACCCGTGTCGAGGCAGACCCCGAGCAGCGCAGGGTCAATGGCATCCAGCACGGTCTCCAGCTCGTCCTCGAACTCGACGAACCCGGCCGCATGCGCGTGCATGGTGACTTCGAGGCCGTATTCCTCGGCGCCAAGCCTGGCGACCCATCCAATGCGATCGAGAAATCCATCGCGCTCACTGCCGCTGAGCCGCGGCGCTTCGGCGCTGCGGCCGGCGGTCGGCGCGCGCTGCGGGGAAATGGAGTCGATCAACACCAGTCGCCTGGCGCCGTGTGCGGTGAGCGTGCGACAGGTGCGCACAGCCGCGTCCTTCACCTGTGGCCATTGCGCCGGGTCGTGGAAGGGCCGGAACAGCACGCCGCCGATCAGTGTCAGCTGGCGTTTGGCGAGTTCAGGGCCGAGGATGGCGGGATCTTCCGGCATGTACCCCAGGGGTCCAAGCTCAATGCCGGTGTAGCCCGCGGCCTGCGCTTCATCGAGTACGCGCGTCCACGGCGGATTGCGCGGATCGTCGGCAAATTCAACGCCCCAGGAGCATGGCGCATTACCGATCGAAAGCTGCATGAATGACTCCGTTGTTGATCGCAAATTCAAACGTCGGCCACGCGAACCCAGCCGCCCAGCTGCTGCGAGCGGAATGCGGCGGCAATCACGCGACTGACCTGCAGTCCGTCCTCAAAGGTCGGGAACATCGACTCGCCGCTGTCGATGGCGCTGAGAAAATCGCGCGCCTCGATGATGATCTGCGCGGCGTAGCCGGTGCCGTGGCCTGCGCCTTCGCAGAAGGCGCCGAAATCCGGATGCTCCGGGGCGGTGAGAATCTTGGTGAAACCCTGCCGGCCCCGAGGCAGCCGTGCATCGTAGAACCACAGTGCGTTCTGATCCTCGGCATCGAAGCGCAGTGCGCCGCGGGTGCCGGTGATATCGAAGGCGTAACCCATCTTGCGCCCGGTCGCCACGCGGCTGACATGCAGGCAACCCATGGCGCCGCTGTCGAAGCGACACAGCATGTTGACCTGATCGTCATTGGTCACCGCTTCGCGACCGCCGGCGCTGGGGCGACTCGGGTACACGGTCTGAACGTCCGCGACCAGGCGGTCGATGGGTCCGATCAGGCGCAGCGCCGCGTTGACGATGTGCGGCGCCAGATCGCCCAGGTTCCCGGCACAGGCATCGCGCGTGCGCCAGCTGGCTGCTTCTTCCGGGTTCGCCAGGAAATCCTCGGTATGCTCGGCGCGCACGTGCACCGGTTCGCCGATCTCCCCGCCGGCAATCATCTGCCGCGCGAGTTGCATGGCGGGCGCGCGAATGTAATTGAAGCCAACCATGTTGGGCACACCGGCGGCGCCGGCGGCAGCCGCCATCGCGCGCGCATCCTCCAGCGATGCACCCAGCGGCTTTTCACAGAAGACGGGCTTGCCTGCGGCGATGGCCTTCAGCGCTATGTCGCGATGCGTGGTCTGGGGAGAGGCGATGACAATGGCTTCGACGCGCGGATTGTCGACTAGGGATTGCCACAGGTGGGTCGAGTCGCGAAAGCCGTATTCGGCGGCTTTGCGCGCTGCGCCGTCCGCGGTGGTGCTGCAGATGACTTCGCAAATCGGGCGCAGCCGGGTATTGAACACCGCGCCCACGGACTGCAGTGCCACGGCGTGGGCCTTGCCCATATAACCGGTACCCACCAGACCGATGCCGATTGTCGTCACCATCCCTCCGGTGCTGGCTGCAAGCGCTTGCAAGCACTTTCGCGCAACCGCGTCGCGTAGTCAAGACTGGACATGCAGCCAAAGCGCGCTAAGCGCTCAAGGTTTCGGGCACTACATCCGGCGGCAGCTCAAAGCTGACGAGGTTGCGTTTGAAACCGCGTGTCTGCCAGGCGGCAGCGGCAACCCCGATGACCATCCACACGGCACCGAGGATCCACGCCTCCGAACTCAGGTTCCACCACAGCAGCAGGCAGACGATGAACCCCAGGATCGGAGCGGCCAGGTTGAGCAGGTTCTTCTTCTCGGCGCGCAGGTAGAAGCGTACGAAGGCGGCGGCATTGACGCCCATGAAGGAGATCAGTGCGCCGAAATTGAGCATGCTGGCGCCGAGGTCAAAGCCGGTGGCGGCGCCTGCGATGGCGGGCAGGATCAGCGCGCCCAGCAAGGCGATGACGCCTACGAACAGCACACAGTTGCGCGGGATACGGCGCTTGGCTTCGAGTGAGCCGAAGAATGTTTTTGGTATGGCGCCGCCGCGGCCCATGCCGTAGAGCAGCCGCGCGGCACCCAGCTGCATGCCGGTGCCCGAGCCGATGCAGGCCACGATCAGTGTGAAACCCAACACGCCGAATAGCGGCGGCCAGGCACGTCCTGCCACCGAGGTGAAAGCCGTATCGATGTCGGGGAAGTGTTCGGATGCGGGCCACACCAGCTGCGCGGCATACACCTCGAGCACCGAGAGCAGTCCGATGGCGATGCAGGTGAGCACGGTGGCCGGCAGCACATCATTCGGATTCTTCGCTTCTTCCGAGAGCGTCGAGATGCCGTCAAACCCCAAGTAAGCCAGCACCGCCAGCGAAGTGCCGCTCAGGATGGCCGGGAATGACCAGGTCTTGGGATTGTAGAAAGGCTGGGTGAAGAATTCGTTGCCGCTATGGTCGTGGTGCGCCACGTAAAGACTCGCCGCCACGAAGAACACCGCCACCACCACGCCCATGCCGACGGCCAGCACGGCGTTGAAGCGCGCCGACATCTTGATGCCCTGGACGTTCAGGGCCGAGAACAACAGCGTGAAGACAATGGCCCACACCCAGTAGTCGATGCCCGGAAACAGCACATGGCTCTGCTGGCTGCAGAAGATCACGTTGATGATCGGCTGCATCAGGTAATCGAGCACCATGCTCCAGCCGGTCACATAGCCCCAGGCCGGCCCAATTTCGCGTCCCACATAGGTGAATCCGGAACCGGCGCTCGGGTAGGCGCGCGCCATTCGCCCGTAACTGATCGCGGTCAGCAGCATGGCGAACATGGCAATCAGGATGGTGCTGGCGGCGTGACCGTGTCCGCGCTCGCTCAGGATTCCGAAGAAAGTCATCGGCGCGGTGGGCGAGATGACGATCACGCCGTAGATGATCAGATCGCGCAGCGACAGCGCGCGGCGCAGTCGCGCGCCGCCGACCGCGGCGCCTGGCGGCAACCCGGGCGCGGGGCTTGCTACCAGGAGACCACCTTCAGGTCGTACTTGGTGGCATCGACGGCGCCGGCATTGCGCACATCGACTTCGGCGGTCTTGACGTGGCCGAGGGCCACGCGCGTGGCAGCCTTGATGTTGTGGATGATGTCCTGGATTTCCTGCGCCGAATGTTCCGGGTGCGTCGGGACGAGGATCGTACGATTGAGGATCTCCAGCGAGCGCGCGCACATGTCCCTGGAGTAGGTCCGGCGACACTCGGCGTTGGCTGGCATGTTGTACGGGTTCATGAGCGGGTGCGCCGCCCCCAGGCCCATGAGTACCTGATCCCATTCCGTGTAGGTGTGCCGTCCCGTCTTGCCTGCGATCACGCTCGGGAAGGTCTGTACGAACAGTGTGGCGGCCTCGGCATTGGGCAGTGTCAAAAAGACATTGGTGCCGCAATCGAATTCCCGGCTGTTGAGCGGCGCCGCGCGCAATCCGAGTTTTTCCAGTTCGCGGATGCCGGTGAGAATCGTATCGCGCTCGCGGCGCATGGCCTCGATGATGCCGTCGATGCGATCCAGCTGCACGTTCAGTACCGCGCCCATGAATTCCGAGGCGCGCGCACCATTGCCCGCGAAGGGCTTGGAATCCTCATCCTTGCCGGTCCAGAACGCGTGGCAGGGATCGATGGCGCAATTGACGCGCTTGGCGACCGCATCGTCGCTGGTCAGCACGCCGCCGCCTTCTCCGGCCGTCATGTTCTTGTAGAAGTTGAAGCTGTAGCAGCCGACATCGCCGATCGAGCCGACTTTGCGTCCCTTGTAACTGCCGCCGACGGCCTGGCAGCAATCCTCGATGACGAACAGTTTGCGCCGGCGCGCAATCTCCATGATGTCGTCCATGTCGCACATCGTGCCCCACATGTGCACCGGAATGACGGCGCGCGTGCGCGGCCCGATTGCCGCCTCGATCGCGTCAGGGTCGATGGTGATGGATTCGTTGACATCCACGATCACGGGGATGGCACCGGCGGCCAGCACGGAGGTGGCGGAAGCCATGTAGGTGTGCGCGGGCACGAGCACCTCGTCGCCGGGCCCAATGCCGAGGCCGATCATCGCGGCCGTGAGCGCGTAGGAGCCGCTGGCCGCGAGTGAAAAATGCTTGCCGCCGAGATAGGCCGCATAGCGCTGCTCGAAGCGCTCGCACTCGTGTCCAAGCCCGTATCGGAACAGCGCTTTGGTGTTGACGACCCTCGCCATGGCGTCGATTTCCTGCTGACCGATGATGTACATGGATGTCCTCCGCGGATAGAGACTTGCGGTGCGCCAACGGTGAGTGCGACTCTTGGGGTCACTGGGCACTCAAGCGTCTTTTAGCATTACGGCTGGCGCGGCGCAAGCGCTTGCAAGAGTCTCGATCACATCGGCTAGAATCGCCTTCAGTGGACAAAAAGATGGCGCTATCAAGCAAATCAAAGAGAACTGCGCCCGCTGCCGATCGCAGGGTAACGGCCAAGGAAGTGGCGGAACTCGCGGGGGTGTCGATCTCGGCGGTGTCGCGCACCTTCACGGCCGGGGCCTCGGTCTCGTCCCTGACGCGCGAGAAAGTCATGGCCGCCACGCAATCGCTCGGCTACCAGCCCAACGCACTGGCGCGCAGCCTCATGACGGGCCGTACCGAGCTGATCGCGCTGATATCGAACGCCTTCGATAATCCGCTGTTCATGGAGATCTTCGATCTGTTCACGCGCCGGCTGCAGCAGCGCGGCCGGCGGCCTTTGCTCGCCAACCTCTCGGGAGGCGCGCGCACCGACGTCGCCCTCGAGATGCTGCTCAAGTACAGCGTCGATGGGGTCATCGTGGCCTCCTCGACGCTGCCGGCCGGATTCACCGAGGAGTGCGCCGCAGCCGGCATGCCGGTGGTGCAGGCATTCGGCCGCGTGGGAAGCTCGGCATCGGACAACATCGTCGGCTGCGACAATCTGCAGGGCGGACGCCTGGCCGGCGAGATGCTGCGCCAGCGCGGCTATCGGAATGTTGCCTTCCTGGGTGGACCGCAGGCCGCCAACTCGACCGAGGATCGCCTCCAGGGCCTCAGAAATAGTCTGGCACTCGGCGGACTGGCGCCGAGCGCCATCGTGTTCGGCCACTCCTATTGCCACGAAGCCGGCTACACGCTCATGAAGCAATTGCTTCGAAATGGCGGCATCGACGCGGTTTTCTGTGGCGATGACGTGCTCGCCATGGGAGCCATGGATGCCTGCCGGGATTCGGGGGTGCAGGTGCCTCGCGACATCGGCCTGATCGGCTTCAACAATATGGCCATGGCCGCATGGCCCGCCTATAACCTGACCACCATTCATCAACCGGTGGCCGACATCATCATCACGGCGGTGGAACTGCTGTTTGCCGTCATCGATGGGTCCACGCAAAGCGATGCGCGCCTGTTCGAATGCAGCATCATCGAGCGCGGCACGCTCCGGCCGCGATGATCCGTATCGCCTTGTTCGGGGCGGGTCGCATCGGGACCCTGCACGCTGCCAACATTGCAGCGCTGCGTCCGCGTGCCGAACTCGCCTGGGTCTACGATACCGATGCCGCCGTGGCGGCAGCGGTCGCGGCGCGCTTCGACGCCAGCCCAGCACCTAGCGTGGACGCGGTGCTGCGCGACCCGGGTGTCGATGCGCTGCTCATTGCCTCATCGACTGCCACCCATGTCGATCTGATCACAGCCGCAGCGCTGGCCGGCAAGGCGATCCTGTGTGAAAAGCCCATCGATCTGGACATCGCGCGGGTGGAGCGCTGTCGCGCCACCATCGCAGGCACCGGCGTGCCGGTGCAGCTCGGGTTCAATCGCCGCTACGATCGCAGCCATCGGGCGGTGCGCGACGCTGTCGAGGCAGGGGACATCGGCGCGCTGGAATTGTTGATCATCACGAGCCGGGATCCGGGTCTGCCGCCCTCGGCTTACCTGAAGGGATCCGGCGGCCTGTTCCGCGATATGACGATCCACGATTTCGACCTGGCGCGCTTCATCCTCGGCGAGGATCCGATCATCGAGCTGTGCGCCAGCGGCAGCGTCATGGTGGATCCGCAGCTGCGCGACTTCGGCGATGTGGACACGGCGATGGTGATTATGAAGGCGGCCTCGGGCGCGCTGGTGCACATCAACAATTCACGCCGCGCCGTGTACGGCTACGATCAGCGCGTCGAGGCCTTTGGTTCCGCCGGCATGGTGCAATCGGACAATCTGCGGGCCAGTTCGCTGACGCGTTCCGGTGCCCTGGCCACGGACGCGAAAGAACCGCTGCTGAATTTTTTCATCGACCGATACCGGCAGGCCTACCGGGATGAATTGGCGGAGTTTGTCGAAGTCGTGGAGAGCGGCCGGCCGCCGACCGCGGGATTCGAGGATGGGCGCTGCGCGCTGATCCTGGCCGATGCGGCCTGGGAAGCGTTGCGCAGCGGGCGCAGTGTGCCAATCCGCTACGGCTAGGCCCCCAGCAGGCGCATGATGCGCATCGCCTCGCCCGACAGGATCGGCATGACATCGGCCATTATTTCAAGCCGATCGAATCGCCCGGCATGGCGGTTCAGCGTGTCGCGCAATCCTCTGCCAAAGGCCTGCCGGAGTCGCGTACCGATATTGAACTTCGCCACGCGCGCACGCGCCAGCCGCTGTATGTCCTGATCGGATATGCCCGAGGTGCCGTGAATCACGAGCGGGACGCTGACCGCGGCGGCGATCTGCGCCAGACGAGCGAAGTCGATGACCACACCGGGCGTATTCAGGCGGTGCACATTGCCGACCGACACCGCCAGGGCATCAATACCGGTCTCGACTGCCAGGCGCACGGCATCGCCGACCTCGGTGAGCTCCGATTTGATGTGGGCTCGCCCCTCGGCGTAGGGGACCGAACCGATCTCTGCCTCGACCGAGCAGCCCGCGGCGTGCGCGTACTGCACCACGCGCGCCGTGGCGGCGATATTCTCGGCCAGCGGCAGCTGCGATCCATCGAACATGACCGAGCTGAAGCCCAGGTCCACGCCGTGCAGCACTTCGTTCACATCGTAGGTGTGATCCAGGTGCGCGCACACCGGTACCGGCGCGCGCTGCGCCAGCGTCCGCAGCATCACGGCGATGACTTCCACGGGCATGGCGCGCCGGAAGTCCAGATTGGCGGCCAGGATCACCGGTGCGCCCAGTTGCGTGGCGGCATCGACCACCGCCCGCGCATCCTCCCAGCCGAAGACATTGAAGCAGGCGACGGCGCAGTGGCGCTCCGCGGCACCGGTTAATACGGTGGCCAGGTTGGCGAGCACGCCAGCGCCCGGCTACTTGAACTTGGCGATCATGTCCTTGATGCCGGGGATGGTTTCGATCTGGTAGGCATAGGCGGGCTGAAAGAACTGGTGCAGCGGACGCTGCTTCTCGCCCGCCAGCACGGTGAAGTAGTACATCTCGTGTCCCGGTGCCGCCACGCAGGGGTGATAGCCGCGCGGAATCTTGAGTGTCGAGGCATTGCGGATGTGGAACGCATTGCCGAGCAGTTCACCCTCCGTCTGCAGCAACTGCAGGCCAAACCCGTTCTCGGGCCGAAAGCGGAAGTTGTAGACCTCGTTGTGGCGGGTCTCTTCCGGCATGCGATCGCTGTCGTGCTTGTGCGGCGGATAGCCGGACCAGCCGCCCGCGCCGACCGTGAACAATTCGGACACCAGCAGCCGGCCCACCCGGCCGGGTGGTTTGCGGCCGAGAATGTGTTTGATCTTGCGGTGGGTCTTGGTGTCGTCCGAGCCGTACTGCACCGGATCAATATGCTCGGCGCGTACCGCGAAGGGCTCGAAGCGCTCATCGAAGCGCGCACCGGCGACGAAGGTCTCTGTGCTCTCGGAGCGGCATACGAAGGTGGCGCTGCAACCCACGGGCACGTAGACGGCCGCGGGCTGTCCTTCCCAGATCGAGGCGCGACCCCCCACGGCTTCGAATCGCGAAGTCGGCAGGCCTTCGCCGCGCACCTCCACATCGATGCTGCCGTGCGCCGGCACCAGGCAGGTCTCATAGCCTGGCACATCGGAGATGAAGCTTTCACCGCGCTTGAGACGCACGATGTTGAAATATGCCAGCGGCACATCCGCATCGTCGCGACCGACGATAGCGGCGTTGCGATTGTCGTAGTGGGGAATGTGCATGGACATGGCTGACCTCAATTCGTCGAATGCGCTTGATAGAAAGTATCGAGCTCGGCCGCGGTGGGCATGGCGAAGGCGCAGCCCCGACGCGCGACCACATAGGCGGCGGCGGCCGAAGCGCGCCGTACCGCGGGTTCGAGCGGCTGGCCTTGCAGCAGGGCGCCGACCAGGTTACCGAGAAAGGCATCGCCGGCACCGAAGGGCTTCTTGACGTCGACGACGAAAACATCGGACTTGAAACTGCCCTCGGCGGAAATGGTGATGGAACCGGCCCCGCCTTTCTTGAAGACCGCAAAACGGGCGCCGCGCGAGACCAGTCCCGTGGCGGCCTCGAACGCACCCGCGATGTCCCCGGCAATCAGCCCGAATTCATCATCATTGCCGACCACGGCATCGCAGCGGCTGGCGGCAAGCGAATAGATCCGCGTCGCCTCCTCGCTGGATTGCCAGGAGACGGCGCGATGATCCACGTCGAGGATCGCAAAGGTGCCCGACTGGCGCGCCAGCGCGATGGCCTGCAGTGCGGCCGCGCGCGAGG
>Ga0302325_10002334_pt1 | contig 46280 bp, 39 predicted proteins | sample Palsa_T0_2_FD_201948 | JGI IMG/M metagenome (GOLD analysis project Ga0302325, IMG submission 201948) | Peat permafrost microbial communities from Stordalen Mire near Abisko, Sweden - Palsa_T0_2 | ecosystem: Environmental > Terrestrial > Soil > Palsa > Peat permafrost | place: Sweden: Abisko...
TGCCGGTCATTGCCGCCGCTGGGATCGGCGACGCTCGAGGAGTCGCCGCGGTGCTTGCCCTCGGCGCGCAGGCCGCCTTGCTCGGCACGCGCTTCCTGCTGGCCGATGAAATGCCGATTCACCCCGAGTATCGGCGCCGCCTTATAGCCGCGACCGAGGCCGACGCAGAGTGGTACCCGAACCTCTACGAGGTGGGGTGGCCGGACGCTTCGCATCGTGCCATCCACAACTCGACGGCCGAGCTGTGGGAGGCCGCGGGCCGCCCGGCACCGGGCAGTCGACCCCGAGAGGGCGAGGTGGTAGCGCAGTTCGCTTCCGGCGAAGCGATCGTTCGATACGAACCAGCCCCGCCGATGGTTGGCACGACCGGTGAGATCGAACCGCTATCGCTGTGGGCCGGGCAAAGCGTTGCGCTCGCCAAACGGACACAGCCTGCTGCGGAAATCGTGGCCGAGCTCGTCTCGCGTCTTTAGCTCGAACCGCACTGGGTCGCCGTCGAGACCAGGGAGAGACCGGGGACGCGACGGGCGCGATTGGTGCCCAGCCGCGACATGATCATCGTTGACGAGCGACTGAAGGGAGGACCATATGACCGAAAGCGACGCGGGCACCGAAAATGACTATGACGTGATCGTTCTCGGCGGCGGCGCGCCGGGGGAGCATTGCGCCGGCGCGCTGGCTGAGGGCGGGCTGCGGGTGGCCGTGGTGGAGCGCGCCCTGGTCGGGGGCGAGTGCTCCTACTGGGCGTGCATCCCGTCCAAGACGTTGCTGCGACCGGGTGAGGCGGCGCACGGTGCGCGGGAAGCTGCCGGGTCCGCCGAGGTGAATGTTGCCGCGGCGCTCGCGTGGCGGGACGCGATCGTCAACGGCTATTCCGACAGTGGGCAGGAGCGGTGGTTGGCCGAGCGCGGAATCGATCTGCTGCGCGGTCGTGGCCGGTTGGATGGCGTCGGGGCCGTGACGGTGGATGGCACACGCTTCACTGCCGCCCAGGTGGTTCTGGCCAACGGGGCCGACCCGTTCACCCCGCCGGTGAACGGTCTGCGTGAGCTCGACGGCGTGTGGGGCACCCGGGAGGCAACGGGCATGCAGGCCGTGCCCCAGCGGCTGTTGGTGCTGGGGGGCGGCCCGGCCGGCGCCGAGCTGAGTCAGGCGACGCATCGCCTCGGCGCCGAGGTCGCGATCGTCGAGGCCGCCGACCGGCTGCTGGCACGCGAGCCCGCCCCGGTCGGCAGCGCGCTTGAGGAGGCCTTCCGGCGCGATGGGATCGAGGTGATCGTCGGCCGGCAGGCGACAGCCGCTCGGCGCGAGGGCGATGACTTCGTTCTGTCACTCGCCGATGGGCGCGAGCTGCGGGGTGATCACCTGCTGGTGGCGACGCGCCGGCGCCCACGCGTTACGGACATCGGCCTCGAGACGGTTGGGATCGCGGTGAACCCGAAAGGGGTCCCGGTCGACGACAGACTCCGCGCGGGCGATCGTCTGTGGGCGATCGGCGATGTCACGGGGATCTGGGAGCTCACTCACGTCGGCGAGTACCAGGGCGAGATCGTGGCGTCCAACATCCTGGGAGAGGCGCGGACCGCCCACTACGAGGCTGTCCCGCGCGTGACCTACACCGATCCGCAGGTGGCGTGCGTCGGGGCCGTCGAGGACCGCTTCAGCGGGACGGCTCCGCTGTCCGAGGTCTCTCGGACAGCGACCTACACCCAAGCCTACGCCGACTCAAACGGCTTTCTCACCCTGCTGAGCGACGGGCAACGGCTCACCGGAGCGTACGGCGTGGGGCCCGAAGCCGGGGAATGGATGCAGCAGATCACCCTCGCCATCCGGGCCCAGGTGCCGTTGGAGGTCGTGCGCGACACGATCCAGCCGTTCCCCAGCTTCTCGGAGATCGTGGCGGCGGCGGTCAAGGCACTTCGGCAGACGATCACCGCCGACTCAGCCGCGGGTTCCCAGGTTCCGGTCGGTGCACGATGAGCGCCGCCCCCCGGACCTCGATTCCTACAACGGAGGTCACCATGAGCACGATCGACCAGCAGATGGTCTTGGCCCACTTCATCGTCTCAGACGATGTCGAGCGGTCCCGCCGCTTCTACACCGAGGTACTTGGCGGCAGGACCGTCGTCTCGGGCGAGGGGGATGACGAGGTCACGTACGTGGCCCTGGCTAACAGCTGGATCATCATCAACGTCGGAGGAGGTCCGACCGACGACAAGCCGACCGTCACGCTCGAGACGCCGCCCGATCCAGATCGGGTGAGCAGCTTCCTCAACATTCGGGTCGCGGACATCCAAGCGGTGTACGCCGCATGGAGCGAGCGGGGCGCCGAGTTCCTAACGCCGCCGAAGCAGCACGCGAGTGAGATCCGCTGCTACATCCGTGATCCTGACGGCTACGTGATCGAGGTGGGCCAAACGACTCTGCCCACGGGCTGGCGCCCACCGTCGTAGTAGCACTTTGTGGGCTGTGTTGTGGGGTCAAGATGAGTTTTCGACAACTGTTGTCGTGTTCTCATCACGCCAGAATCTGGTGTGAGCAGAATCGGGCCAGAAGTCCTGCTCGCGGGAGTGTAGTCCTGCTCGCGGGAGTGGCATCGGATGAGGGTGCCTCGGCCGTGCAGCGGGGGCGGTGGTCATAGGTCGAGCACCATGTCGTCGCGCGGCTGTGAGCAGCAGAGGAGCGCGCTGCCGTCAGGCGGGGGTTCGACCGGGTCGGGGCTGTAGTCGACGTGTCCCGCGATGACGGTGGTCTCGCAGGTCTGGCAGACGCCGGTGCGGCATGACCAGCGGACGGGCACATCACACGCCTCGGCGAGTTCGAGCAGGCTGCCGTAGTCGCGGCTCCAGGGGATCGTGAGGTCGCTGCGGGCGAAAGCGATGCTCGGACCGTGTCCGGGCCGGCCGGAAGGTGGGTGTGGGGCCCGTGCCGGCGGCGCGGCGATCCCCGGCGTCTGACTGGCGGCTGGTCCGAACGGCTCGGTGTGGATGCGTGAGGCATCGACCCCCAGCGCCGCCAGGCCGGCGCTGATGTCATCCATGAATCCTGCGGGCCCGCACAGGTAGGCCTCGGCGTCGAGGGGTGGCTCGAGCGCGGCCAGCGCTGACGGCGTGAGTTGCCCTGCGGCGTCGAAGTCGCGGCCTGCGACGTCGTTCGGGCTGGGGTCGCTGTAGTACACGCGGGCCCGTGCGTTCGGCAGCGAGGCGAGGAGGGTCCGGCTCTCGGCGGCGAACGAGTGCTCGCGGCCGTTGCGGGCGCCGTGCAGCCACCAGGTCTCGCGATCGGAATGCTCCTGCGCCAGTGCCTGGAGCATGGCGAGCACGGGCGTGGCGCCGATCCCGGCGCTGATCAGCAGCGCGGGCGCGTGCGTGCGGTCGAGGATGAACGTGCCGCGGGGGGCGGCGACGTCGAGTCGGTCGCCGACGGCCAGCCGGGTGTGCAGGTAGCCGCTGGCGGCGCCACAGCGTTCGCGCTTGACGGTGACCCGGTAGTAGCCGGCCCCGGGCGGTCCGGACAGCGAGTAGTTGCGCAGCAACGCGCGCTGGGCCTCATCGGGCCGGACTCGCAGGGTGAGGTACTGACCGGGGCGGGCCGCCGGCAGGGCGGCGCCGGCTGGGTCCTCGAGGCGGATCGAGATCACCGAGTCGCTCTCGCGCGTGATCGCCGTGACGGTCAGCGGCCGGAAGCCGGGCCAGGCGGGAGGCGGGCTCGCCGACGCGAGACCGGCGTTGCCGCTGCCAGGCTCCTGATTGAGGAGGGCTCGGAACGAGCCCTGCCAGCCGGGGCTGAGGGCGGGAACCCGGAGCGCTCGCAGCAGCCCCTGACGCGTGTGCCCGGGGAGGTAGAGCAGCGCGTCGACGTCAGCGACCGTCATCTGCTCCGGTCCCGAGGCGAGCTTGACGATCTCGTCTCCCGCCTGCACCTCGCCCTCCTCGAGCACCCGGAAGTAGAAGCCAGGGCGATGGTGGGAGACGAGCAGGGCGGGAATCCGCGGGTCGTTCATCCGGATCCCGACGCGGTAGCAGGTGACACGAGGCTGGGTCACCTCGAACACCGCGCCGCCGATCCCGTAGCGATCCCCGATGCAGACCTCGGCGTCGCTCAGCCCCTCGACGGTGAAGTTCTCACCGAACTGGCCGTATGAGAAGTCGCCGCGCCCGAGGAAGCGCTCCCAGTACCGATACGAGCCCAGCTGGTAGACGAACACCGCGCGCTGCTCGCCGCCGTGCCCGGACAGATCGCCCTGACCATCACCGTCGACGTTGAGCCTGCGGACCGTCCGCGGGCCGGTGACCGGGTCCTTGAAGATCCCGGTGAAGACGGTCCTGCCTTGCCAGGACACGCCCTTCGGCAAACCGACGTTGACCGACACCAACGTCCCAACGGGCCGGGCGGCGGGGTGGTTCGACTGGGCTCGCTCATCCGTATCGGTTGACATTGACCCTACTCCCGTCAGCTGGCTGCACTACGAAACCATCGCTCCCGACGCTCGCGCTCGCGCCCGTGACCTCCCGGGTCGCCTGACTGGTCGGCAAGGAGGCGAGCGCCAATGAGCCGTCGATCACGATCGATTGCAGGACCCGATCGCTCTCGTTCTCAAGCCGTGCCGCGATCGACGGCCGCGCGAAGTTGCAAGACTGTAGGCGTTCCGCCCCGACCTGCCGGCCGTACCCGGCACGCGGCGGACCTGATCGTTTTGGCAGACGAGCGGAGGCTGAGATGGGCACGTCCAACGGTGATACAGGCGGGTCTGATGCGCTCGTGCTCTTCGGCGCGACCGGCGATCTCGCCTACAAGAAGATCTTTCCCGCCCTTTACGCGATGGCGAAGCGGGGCGTTCTGGCGGCTCCAGTTGTAGGCGTCGCCCGTTCGACGTGGGACCTCCAGCGCTTCCAGGCGAGGGTCCGCGACAGCATTGCCCAGGACGCCGGCGGAATCGACGACGAACATGCTCTCTCCAGTCTGATCTCGCTACTCGGTTACGTCAGTATCAATTACAACGACCCCGCCACGTTCACCAAGCTCAGGGGAGCGCTCGGAGATGCGACGCGGCCGGCGTATTATCTCGCGATCCCACCGTCGGTTTTCGAGACCGTCATCGCGGGGTTAGGTGACGTCGGCCTTGCAAGCGGCGCGCGCGTGATCGTGGAGAAGCCGTTCGGGCGTGATCTCGCTTCGGCGAGGGAGCTCAACCACTTCGCACGGTCCGTGTTCGCAGACGATTCGATCTTCCGGATCGATCACTATCTCGCGAAGGAGGAGATCATGAACCTCCTCTATTTTCGCTTCGCCAATTCGTTCCTGGAGCCGATCTGGAACCGCAACTATGTGGCCAGCATCCAGATCACACTCGCGGAGGACTTCGGCGTCGAGGGCCGCGGCGCGTTCTACGAGACAGCCGGCTGCTTGCGCGATGTGATCGAGAACCACCTCTTCCAGGTGGTCGCATTGCTCGCCATGGAGCCGCCGACGTACCGAGACTTCGGTGCCTTGCACAGCGAGAAGACTGACGTTTTCAAGGCCATGAAGCCGCTGGCTGCGGACGATCTGGTGCGCGGGCAGTTCGTCGGATACCAGGACGAGCCCGGTGTCGCGAAGGACTCCGATGTGGAGACCTTCTGCGCTCTGCGGCTCCACATCGACTCGTGGCGCTGGGCCGGGGTGCCGTGGTATTTGCGCTCCGGCAAGCGCCTGCCGGAGACGGTCACCGAGATCTTGGTTGAGCTGAAGCGGCCGCCGCAGCAACTGTTTGCGGACTCGTGGCCGGCAGGCAGTCCGGCGAACTACCTGCGCTTCCAGCTCGCGCCCGACGCCGCAATCGCCCTCGCCGCCCGGGTCAAGCGCGCCGGCGAGGAGTTCCTCGGGGACCAGCGTGAGCTCCTGCTGCTCGACACGCAACCGAACAAAGAAGCGCCTTACGAGCGACTCCTCGGCGACGCAATGGCCGGCAACGGCGCGCTCTTCACACGAGAGGACACGGTCGAGGCCGCCTGGGCGGTCGTCGACCCCGTCCTCGCCACCCACCACCGGTCGCACCCCTACCAGCCGGGCACCTGGGGGCCCAAGCAGGCCGACGAGCTCATTGCCCCCGATGGTCGCTGGCACAATTGAGCTCGTCGCGAGGCAGGCCTGATGTCGCGGGGGGAGTCCTGAAAGGATTCCGGGATGGCGCTTATCTGTCATGGCTTGCGCGGTCGGCCGCGGCGCGACATTGACGGCGTCCGCGGATCGGCATGAGCGACCTGCCAGGCACAGGCCTGGACGAGACGCCCGACCGGTACGGGGCGTTCCCGCGACTCGGCGACGAGCAGCTGGCACGATTTCGCGCGGCCGGGAGCGCACGCGAGGTTCAGCCCGGAGAGGTGTTGTTCAGCGAAGGGGACGTCGGCTACGACTTCTTTGTTATCGATTCCGGAACGGTCGCAGTCGTACAGGGCTATGGGACCGAGGACCGCGTGGTGGCGGTTCACGGCCGCCGTTCGTTTCTGGGCGAGCTCGGGCTGCTGACGGACTCACCGGCGGTTCTGAGCGCCGTGGTCAGGGACGCCGGCGAGGTTATCCAGATGCCGGCCGATCGGTTGCGCCAGATCGTCGGTGCCGACGAGGACTTGAGCAACCTGATCCTGCGCGCGTTCCTGTCGCGCCGTTCGCTTCTGATCGATGTGGGAGCAGGGGTCAGGCTCGTGGGCTCGCGCTTCTCGCGCGACAGCCGCCGCCTGAGAGAGTTTCTGGCACGAAATCGGACGCCGTATCAATGGATGGACCTCGAGGACGATCAGGATGCCGACACGCTGCTGCGTGCGCTTGGGATCGAGGCAGCCGAGACGCCGGTTGTGATCGGCGGCCGCGGTGTGCTCCGGAACCCCTCCAACGGGCAGCTAGCGGCGATGCTCGGTCTCGGCTCGCGCGGCCCGACGCCCGCGATGTGCGATCTGGTGATCGTAGGCGGCGGACCCGGCGGCCTTGCGGCTGCCGTTTATGGAGCATCGGAAGGTCTCGACACTCAGGCGATCGACGGGGTCGCGTTCGGCGGGCAGGCAAGCACATCGGCGCGGATCGAGAATTACCTCGGCTTCCCGACCGGGATCTCTGGAAGCGAGCTGGCTGAGCGGGCCGGGCTGCAGGCGAGAAGGTTCGGCGCCCGCCTGGTAGTTCCGGCCGAGGCGGTCGGCCTGACCCAGGATGACGGCCACTACGCGATCGAGCTCGCCGACGGCGTGTCCGTCAACGCCCGAACTATCATCGTGGCTACCGGCGCCCAATACCGACGGCTTGACCTGCCCGAGCTCGAACGTTTCGAGGGCGCCGGGGTCTATTACGCCGCCACGCAGTCAGAGGCTCAGCTGTGCGCGGGCGACCCGGTTCTGGTCGTCGGTGGTGGGAACTCAGCAGGCCAAGCAGCTGTGTTCCTGTCTCAGCACGTGGCGAGCTGCCATCTGCTGATCCGCGGTGGCGATCTCGGAAAGTCGATGTCGCGCTACCTCGTCGACGAGATCGAACGTTGCGAGCAGGTGCAGGTGCTTACTTACACCGAAATCGACTCGCTCCGGGGCAACGACGCCCTGCAGACGGTGGTAGTGAGCGACACCGTCACCGGCCGGCGGCGAGACCTCGACGCCAAGGCGCTATTCGTCTTTATCGGCGCCTCCCCGCACACCGATTGGCTGCGCGGCCACGTCGCGATGGACGAGCACGGGTTTGTTCTCACCGGCCGCGATCTCCACGAAGAACAGCTCGTCGCGTACGGCCACGATGAGCCCTACTTTCTCGAAACGAGCCAGCCCGGCATCTTCGCAGTCGGCGACGTCCACTCCGGTTCGATCAAGCGAGTCGCGTCGGCCGTCGGCGAAGGCTCGATGGCCGTCCGCCTCGTCCACCAACGCCTCGTGGGCCGCTAGCTGCCCGCCCTTACGCTTGTGTCGATGGGCGCGGGGCGGCCGATCGCGAACCCCTGGGCGTAGTCGACGCCGAGCTCCTGGAGCAGCGCAAGCGTGGCCTGGTTCTCGACGCCTTCGGCGACGGTCTGACGTCCGAATCCCTGCGCGAGGGTGACGATCGCTTTGACGACGTGCTGGTTCTGCAAGTTCTCTGGGAGGTCGCGGACGAACTGGATGTCGATCTTCAAAATCGTGATTGGTAGGCGTTTGAGGTACGCGAAGCCTCCGTAGCCGATGCCGAAGTCATCGAGGGCGATCTCACAGCCGAGCTCTCGTAGCTCGTGGACGAACGTTTCCGCGACAGCCTCGTCGTTCGCGAGCGCAGTCTCGGTGATCTCGCAGACGAGCAGTTCCGGCGCGGCGCGCGTGTCTCGCAGGGCACCCTCGAGGTCGCTGATCAGCTGGCGCGAACCGAGTGACTTGCCGGAGATGTTGAAGTTCACCCTGATTCCACGCGCCGCGAGCTTCACCGCCTGGGCGAGGACCCAGCGGTCGATGTCTACGATCAGCCCGTACTGCTCGGCGGCGGGAAGGAACCGGCCGGGCGCGATGATCGCGCCGTCGCGGTCGATCATCCGCACGAGTAGCTCGTGCGCAACGAGCTCGCGGCTGTGCAGATCGATGATCGGCTGGGCGTGCAAAACGAGGCGGTCGTCGTCCAGCGCGTCGCGGATCCGGCCAACCCAGTAGAGGGTGTCGAGCTCGCGGTGGCGGCGCTGCTCCTGGGCCCTGCGGGCGCTGACGTCACTGAACACGACCACGATGCCGCGGTCGTCGTCGTCGAGCCTGATCGGTGCCGCGCTGTAGGCGACCGGTAGCAGACGGCCGTCACGGCGGGTGAAAGTGTCGTCCTCCACGCGGACGGCGGTGCCTGTGCTCAGCGCGCCGTGAACAGGACAGTCGGCCGCCTCGTAGGGCGCGCCATCCGGGTGCTGGTAGTGGATCGTGTTGTGCAGCGAGCAGTTCGCGAGCTCGTCCTGGGTCCAGCCCAGGAGCTTCTCGGCAGCCTGATTCATGTAGGTGACGTGTCCTTCGCGGTTTATGGCGCACACCCCCTCAGCCACGCTGTCAGTGAGAGCGGTGAGAAAGTTCGTGGTCGCGCGCAACTCCGTCGCTTGCGCCTTCGACGCGGTGATGTCGGACATGATCGCCAGTCCGCCGGTGTGCTCTCCGTGCGGACCGGTCAGTGCAGTGTGCGAGACGCGCGCCCAGCACTGCGTGTCGTCCTTGCGCACGAAGCGGTTCTCGACAACGCCAAACTGGCCGTCTTCGCGAGCTTTGACCATTTCCTGCTCGGCGATTTCGAGTTGCTCAGCGTCCATGAAGTCGGCGAGCTCGCGACCGATCATCTCCTGGGGCGAATAGCCGAGCATGCTCGCCATCCGTGGATTGACGTAATCGGTACGACCCTCGGCATCGACGCGCCACACGCCGTCCGGCGTCGTGTCCAGAATCTCGCGATAACGCTCATCGCTCACGGCCAGCGCGCGCTCCGCGCTCATCCGCTGGGTGATGTCACGCGTGATCGTGGTCGCGCCGACGACTTCGCCGCCAGCATCGAACAGCGCGAACGCGGTGATCGCGACGTCGATCGGCGTTCCGTCCTTGTGCAGTCGCTGTGTCTCGTAGCGCTGAACCTCCCCGCCGGCCACGATCCGCCCGCGCAACTCGCGGCTCTCAACCGTCGCATCCGGTGGGATCAGGATCGCGCTTGACGTGCCCAGAACGTCCTCGGACGTATAGCCGTAGATCGCTTCGGCGCCGCGGTTCCAGCCCGTAATGCGCAGATCGGTATCGAGCGACACGATCGCGTCATGCGACGAGCGCACGATCGCCGACAGCTGTGCGCGTTCCGATTCGGCGCGATCGCGTTCCGTCACGTCCCGCCACGTGAGCACAAGTAGTTCCCCCGCCTTCAATGCCCTCACGTCAAAGAAACGCTGATCCGGCTCGTCACGAGGCGCGTGTGGCTGCGCGAAATCGTTGAGCGCCAACGGGTCGCTGGTCTCAATCACGGCCGCGTACGCATCAAAAAGGCCCACCGGGGCAAGCTGAGTAAACCGCTCGAGAACGCGCATACCGACCAGCTCCTCGCGCGCGACCATGTTGGTCTCGCACGCAGCATCGTTCGCATACTCGTAGACAAAGTCCACGACCTTACCCACCTCGCTAAGCAGCGGTCTGAGCAACACGAACGGGTCGATCAGCGTGTCGATCGACGTGACGAAGCGCTCCTCGCTCCTAGCGAGCCGGGCCGTCAGCTCGTTGACACGTGAGTCGCTCGATGAGCGGTGCTCCTCGACCGCCAGCCGACCGGAAGCGTCCGATATCGCGGCGCCTCCTTGGGTGTCAATCGAATCCATTCGAACGCCTCGTTTAGGTAAGGAGTGCCCTCATCGCCCAACGATGGCACAAGCGGTGATCGGCCTATCCGCAACGCGACTCGTGGTCATTGTTGCTTGCCGCGGCCGTCCGGAAGATGGGGGAGGTTCGCGCAATGCCAAGTCGCTCTGCACCCATGGTTCTCGGCCGTGGATGACGTCCCTTGAGGTAGACCGTGGCGTTGCGACCCGTGTCGCGAGCACTGAGGCCGGCAGGCCGGAGTGGTTCAGCGATTGATTGACCGCGAGGGTGATGCTCTAGGTCGCTCGAGCGTGGGTACGGCGGCGACGCCATGCTGCGCTCGCAGCGCCCACGGGTAGGGCGATCGTCGAGACCATGGTCACGATGAGTGCGGGGCGTCGGGGCAGGATGCCCCAGATTCCGAGTAGGCCGATGGCGGGTCCGCCGGCGATGATCGGCAGGACGGCGGGCCGCTGACGTGGGTAGTGGTAGTCGCCGACGGTCAGCGCGGCCACCGTCACGACGAGCAGGCAGGTGACGGGCGGCGGGGCGTTCAGGGCGACCGCCGACAGGGCCGCCCCGCTGGCAGGCGCGGAGGGGAGCCCCTGGAACCCGCGCTTGAGTTCGTCCGCAGGGGTCATCTCGGAACGCACGAGCCGGAGGATCATGGCCGTCAGGTATGCGCCGCCCGCTCCGGTCAGAGCCCAGTTGGCGGGGGTGCTGACCGTGCTGCTGGAGGCAGCGACCGCGGCTGCCGGCACGACGCCGAAGGTGACCGTGTCGCACATGCCGTCGAGCAGGTCGCCGAGTCCGCTGGACCCGAAACGGCGCGCGACGGGACCGTCGAGGACGTCGAGCACAGCGCCCGCTGAGACCAGGGTGCCCGCCAGTCTGAGGTCGCCGACGGTCACGCCCGGGCTCGACGAGTGAGCGTGCCGGCGGCGCACGAGCAGGACGATCGCCGCGTAGCCGCACAGCCCATGGGCGATCGTCATCCAATCCGCAAGCGTTGGGTGTAGCGAGGGCCTCAGACGCGGGTCGTCCCGCGTGAGGTCGGCGCCCCGCAGCGTGCGCGGTCGGGCCATTGGCGGCTACGCTACCGGTAACGTCACCCGCAATCAATCGTGTCGCGACGGGCTAGCCGAACAGGCTGTCGGGCGCCGTCTCGAGCGCGCTCAGCGCTGCCCGTCGCCCTGACTCGCGCATCGTGTCGAGCATGTGGAACTCCATCCGCCCAACGGACGACTGATCTGGGGCGATGTAGAGATCCGCGTGGCGTCGACCGGTTTCGGCGGTGTCCGCGGTGCCGAGCAGGATCAGACGCTGGAGGGTGTCCATCAGCGTCGGTACTGGCACCGGCTCGCCGGGTGCCAGCACGCGCTGCTCGGGCTCGTTGACGTCTGATGCGATCACCGCCCCCTCGGCCTCGGCGGCCATCGTCGTCACCGGCAGGTTATCGAGCACGCCACCGTCGATGAGCAGCCTGCCGCCGAGCGCTACGGGAGGGACAACCCCGGGGATGCACATGCTGGCAGCAACCGCGGTGGAGAGCTCACCGCGGCGGTGGACGACGAGCTCGGCGGCGATCAGGTCGGCCGACACGCAATAGAAGGAGCGTGGCAGGTCTTCGATCAACCCGGGGAGATTGCGCTCGAGCATCGCCAGCGCCCGGGCGCCGCGCAACAGCGAGTACCGCGGCAGGCGATAGTCGCCGAGCGGACTTCTCCTGACCCATTCCTCGTAGCAGCGGGCATCGATCTCGGCGGCGTCCATCCCCTGGGCGAGCAGCGCGCCGACGAACGCCCCCATGCTGGTACCGCCGACCCTGTCGATCACGATGCCGGCACCGAGGAGCTCTTCGATCACCCCGATATGGGCGAAGCCGCGAGCCCCCCCGCCGGACAGCACGAGACCGACCGCTCGACCCGCCATACGGCGCGCCAGGCGCGCGACGTCGGCGGTGAAGCTGTCCCGGGCGACGCGATGGGTGGACCGTGGCGCGAGTCCGTCGAGTAGGGCGCCCACACCGGGTCCGAGCGCCGGCTCGAGCAGGGCCACGTCGCAGCCGCGCAGCACGGTCAGCGGCGGTAGGGGCGCGGCGGGCGGGTCGGCGACGAGCAGCAGCACACGGTCGGCCTGTCGCACGCACGCGGTCGACCACTCTGGGTCAACCTCGAGTCCGGCGGACACGACGATGAGGTCGTGGTCGCGCTCGAGGCGCTCCAGGGTGCGCGCCAGCGCGAGCGCCGGCTCGCCGGCTCCGTCCAGCCCCAGCACCGCTGCTCGGTCGAGGTGGGCGACGCGGGTCAGCCGCGTCAGCTCTCGCATCAGCGCCGGCTCGACCCCGGCGGCCGCCGCCGAAGCCGACAGGGCCACGATCGCGATCGTCGGTGTGGTCGTCGCCGGCTCGGCGTCGAGCCGACGGCTGCGCTGCAGCTGGCCGCCGAGCACGCGCGAGACGGCGGCGCCAAACCCGGGTTGGGTCTCGAGCATCGCGGTGAAATGCTCGCGGCCGAGGCGGAGCAGCTCGGCGTCGCGTCGGCAGCGGACCGATGCCGATCGATTGCTCTGCGACAGCAGCGCGAGCTCGCCCACGACCGATCCCCGGCCGAGCTGGCGCAGGATCTCCTGGGTGCCTGAGGCTCCCTCGTGGATGACCTCGACACGACCGCTGCGAACGATGAACAGCGCGTCCGCGGAGTCGCCCTGACGGAACAGCCACTCGCCGGCGCGGACGTGCAGGCTCTCGCTTTGCTGCGCGAGCGAGTCGCGGAGCTCAGGCGCGAGCTGGGCGAACAGGGGAACGTCAGCGAGCAGTGACGCCGGCGTGTCGGGGACCCGGGTCGTGGAACGGGGGCGCGCCACCTTGATATCGCGGGCGGGCGGACTCGGCGAAGGCATCCGCACGACTTCCGGGCTGATCTCTTCGCCGAGATCGTCGAGATCGGGGATTCCCGACGGGCGCAGGCCGAGCGCGCCGATCGCTACGAACGCGAAGCAGACTCCGGCGAAGATCCACCCGCGATGGAAGGCGGACGCGGTGCCCGTGACCGCGGCGTGACCGAGCAGCGCCGCGAGGATCGCCACGCCGATAGCGGCGCCGACCTGGCGTATCGTCCCGTTCAGCGCACTCGCGCCGGCGAATTGCCCGCGTGGAGCGGCCGAGACGGCGGCGTCGGTGACGAGCGGAAACGCGACGCCGATGCCGATCGCGAGCAGCACGGCAGCGGGCAGGTAGGCACCCAGATAGTCGGGCCTGGGCCCCATCCGGGCGAGCAGCACGACCGGGCCGGCGGTCCAGACCGAAGCGCCGAGCGAGACGAGCACACGGCGGTCGCGATGCTCGCCGAAGCGGCCGGTCAGACCGGCGGCGAGCGCGGCTACGAAAGGGGCCGGCGTCAACGCCAGACCCGCCTTGAGCGGCGAGTAGCGCCACACCACCATCAGGTAGAGGACGTTGGCGAGGCCGAGCGCGAAGAAACCGGCTGAGCCGATCGCGGTCAACATGGCCGTGATGCCGAAGCCCGGTGCGCGTAGAAGCTCGATATCGAGCACCGGCGCGGGATGGCGGTAGCGCCGGGCGAAGATGACTGCCGCGGCGAGCGCGGCGAGCGCGGCGACGATCACGGCCGGGCTCGTCCACCCCCATACGGGGCCCTGCACGATCGCCAGCGTCAGCGCGGCGATCGCGGCCGCGAGCACCAGCGCGCCGGTCAGGTCGGGCACTGCGCGCCGGCCCGGCGCGCGGCTCTCGACGAGCGCTCGACCGGCCAGCCGCCACGCGATCACGCCAATCGGCACGTTGACCAGGAACACGAGGCGCCAGTCGTAGGCGTTGACCAGCAGGCCTCCGATCGACGGGCCGATCCCGGCCGCGACCGCCGCCGTCGCCGCCCACATCGCGACCGCCTGGGCCCGCTGCGCCGGCGCGTGGGCCTCGAGCACGAGCCCGAGCGACGCCGGCACAATCACCGCCGCCCCAATGCCCTGGACGGCCCGCGCGGCGATCAGGACGCCGATCGAGGGAGCGATCGCACAAACCGCGGACGCGGCCGTGAACAGCACGACGCCGAAAGCGAACAGGCGGCGGCGTCCCAGTAGGTCGGCGAAACGCCCGGCAGGCACGAGCAAGGCGGCGAACGCAATGTTGTATGCGTTGAGGATCCAGGACAGCTGCGCCAGGCTCGCGCCGGGAAATGACCGCAACAGGTTCGGGAACGCGATCCCGACGACGGTGTCATCGATGAACGCCATGAACACCCCGATTGACGCCACGAGTAGCACGATGCCTGGGCGAACCGCCCGGCGGCGAGCAACGACCCGGGCTCCCGCACCTGCCGTGAGTGCGTCCGCCCCGCTGGAGCCGGCCGACGCCGCCGCCGGTTCGTCCTGCTTCTGGTCCTCGCCGAGCATTCGCCCTCAAGCCTGCCGGTAGCAACGGAGCCCGCGAGACGGCACGATACCTGCACGTACTCGAATCGTCGAATCCGCTTGGCCGCCGGTACGCCCGGGTGGCTGGCGAGCGCCTGGACGGTTAGCCTGCTCGCCGGGGGACTCGCCGCCCGCGGCCGCCTACGCTGGAGCACGCCACTGCTCACCGCCGGGTTCTCGGCAGCCGCCACCGCGTTCTTCCGCGACCCCGAGCGCGAGCCCGTCGAGGGCGCCGTCCTCGCCGCGGCGGACGGTGTCGTCAAGCTCGTGGAGCAGCGGCCGGACGGCCGCGTTCGCATCGCCACCTACATGAGCCTGCTCGACGTGCACGTCAACCGGGCACCGACCGACGCCGTGGTGCGGGCGCTCGAGCACCGCCCGGGTGGCTACCGCCCGGCCTTCCGCAAGGACTCCGAGCGCAACGAGCGCCTCGCGTGGACGCTCGACACCCCACTCGGCGAGCTCGAGCTGGTGCAGATCGCCGGCGTGCTCGCCCGCCGCATCGTTCCTTACCGCCGCCCGGGCGAGCGCGTCCGCCGCGGCGAGCGTATCGGCCTGATCCGCTTCGGCTCACGCGTCGATCTGGTGCTCCCCGCCGGGATCGAGCCGGCGGTCAGCGTGCGCGACCGTGTACGTGCCGGTCGCACTCGGCTTGACCGGGCGTGAGCATTTTCACATACGGCGTGCCAATCGGTGGTGATACCGTGAAGACGTGGGGCAGGCACACCCGCATCCGCAACGGGAACGGTGGCGAGCTGCCTTGTCGCCCTACGCCCGAGCGGATGCCAACCGGGCCATGTTGGACATCGGCACATCGGTTCTGCCGTATCTGGTACTGATGGTAGTCATGCTGAAGCTCGCAGATGTCTCGTATCTGATTGTGCTGGTCCTTGCGGTGCCGACGGCCGGATTTCTGACGCGCACGTTCCTTGTGATGCACGATTGTGCGCACGGATCTTTTCTACCGTCACGGCGAGCCAACAACTGGTTGGGAGTTACGGTCGGCCTGATCACGCTGCAGGCGTTTCACTGTTGGCGATACGACCATGTGCGCCACCACGCGTCCGGCGGTGACCTCGCGTCCGACGGCACCGGCGATGTCGCCATTCTCGTGGTCGACGAGTTCAGGGCGCTATCCGCGTGGCAGCGCCTCGATTACCGTTTGCGCCATCAGCCGTTGGTCGTGTTCGGGATCGGTGCGTTCTGGGCCAACGTCATCAAGCCACGGCTCGTGTCTCCGTCCGGCCCTCGACGCCTCCGTTGGGTCACCGTGGCGACAGATGTCGCGCTGGCGGTCATGCTGGCCGGTCTGTGCCGGCTGGCAGGCTGGCGAGCGGTGCTGCTCGTCGGTCTGCCAACCTACTGGTTGGCCTCCGGCTTCGGCGTCTGGCTGATCTGGGTCCAGCATCGCTTCGAGGGTGCGCTCTGGCAACGGTCGCCCGACTGGAATTGGGAGACGGCCGCGTTGGCCGGGAGCTCCCATTTCAGGCTCCCGGCCGTCCTCCGATTCTTCAGCCTGAACATCGGCCTGCACCACGTCCATCACCTGAATCCGCGCATTCCCAACTACAACCTGGCGTGCGCCAACGACGAGAACGAGTTTCTCCGGAGCGTTCCGACAGTATCGATCCGGGACGCGGTCAAAGCAGTCCGTCTGAGCCTCTACGACCTCGAGCGCGGACGTCTGGTCAGCTTCGCGGAAGCCGCAACACCGCCGACTCCACCCGCTGCGTGCGAACCTCTTCAGCCGATCATCGGGTCACGCCGAAGATGAGCGAGTTTCTCCATCGGGTTCGGTTCCGCCGCGATCATCGGTGGGCGCCAGGCCGGATGTCGTCATACCTCGACGGGGAGCTGGCCCTGCGTCGGCGCGCGCGGATGGACCGCCATGTCGAGGAGTGCCACGAGTGCCGCCACCTGATCGCCGGCCTTGGCCGCATGCTCGGGCTGCTGCAACGGCTAGCGCCCCCGTCCGGGGGCGCCGACGCGCAGCAGATCGCCGCCTCGGTGCGGCTTCTGGTGCGCGAATCGCCGCCCTCGTGACCTGAACCGTTGACCGGCCACGGCGGGTCAAAGTGAACATGAACGACAACACTCACACCCAGAACCAGACCAGCCACGATCAGGTGGAGAAGACCGACCGCGAGTGGCGCGAGACGCTCAGCCCCGCCCAGTACGAGGTGCTCAGGGGTAAGGGAACCGAACGTGCCTTCACGGGCCACTACGTGCACGAGCAGCGCGACGGCGTCTACCGCTGTGCCGGCTGCGGCGCGGAGCTGTTCTCCTCGGAGACGAAGTTCGACTCTGGCACCGGCTGGCCGAGCTTCACCGAGCCGGCCGACCGCGCCGGCGTGGAGCTGCACGAGGACGACAGCTATGGCATGCACCGGATCGAAGTGACCTGCGCGGCATGCGGCGGACACCTCGGCCACGTGTTCCCCGACGGTCCCGGCGCGACAGGCGAGCGCTACTGCATCAACTCGTGCTCGCTCGAGCTCGATGAGCGCTAACTGAGCGCATACGGCGGCCCCGGGCCCGGAAGACCCCCCGGGACCGAGGGTCCCGCCGAGCCGCTATAAACGCGCGGTGAGCGGCGGCCCGACCTCCGAGCATGACCTGATTCGAAGAGCGCGCGCCGGCGATCAGGACGCATTCGCCGAGCTGGTGACGAATAACGCCGGTCGCGTCCAGGGCGCATTGAGGCGGTTCGGGCTCGACGCCGCGGAGGCCGACGAGGTGGCACAGGAGGTCTTTCTGCGTGCCTGGCGCGGCCTCGCGCGATTCGAGGGGCGTGCCCAGTTCTCGACCTGGCTGTACCGGATCGCATTCAACGAGGCCCAGCGGCGCCTCTCACGCCGAGGGCCGGCACGCGCCCCGGCCGATCGCGAAGATCAGGACGCCGTCCTGTCGCTGCCCGATGTGCCGCACCTCGGCCCCGAGTCGCAGGCGCTCGATCGGGAGTTCGAGCAGACCCTGCAGACGGCGCTCGAGCGGCTTCCCGACGACTGGCGGGCGGCGGTCGTCTTGCGGGACATCGAGGGCGTGTCGACGAAGGAGGCGGCGGAGATAGTCGGCGTCCGGGAACCAGCATTCAAGAGCCGGCTTCACCGCGGGCGGATGGAGCTACGTACGCTCCTCGAGCCTTACCTGAAGCTCGAGGAGGGTGAACGGGGCAGATAGACCCGCGAGGACACCGAAACGGTTCAGGCGCAGGCGGAGAAGCTGGCATCATCCTCGGGGTGACCAGACCGAACGAAGAGAACATCGCCTACCCTGCGCCCGGCCCGCGCCGTCCGCGCGGGGCCCGGGAGTACATCGCCCCTCATGTCGTAGTGCTGTTCGGAGCGACTGGCGACCTGGCGCGCCGGAAGCTTATTCCGGGCCTTACCCGCTTGTCATCGTCGGCGCTGGCGCCCGACATCCGGATCGTCGGAACGTCACTCGTCGAGCACGACGATGAGTCATTTCGAGAGTTCGCTCGCAGGGCCGTCGATGAGTTCGGCACCCACACCCTGACCGACGAGCAATGGGCTACGTTCGCCGCGAAGCTCAGCTACGTTCCGCAGATCGCCGGGCCCGAGGCGCTGGCCAACGCGGTGTCAGAAGCCGAGCAGCAGCTGGGCGCCGATGTTGATCGCCTCCATTACCTGAGCGTTCCGCCGAAGGCGGCGCTGGCGGTGATCGAAATGCTCAGGGCGGCCAACCTCGTATCGCGCTCGCGCGTGATCATGGAGAAGCCGTTCGGCAACGACCTCTACAGCGCGATCCGGCTCAACGACCAGTTACATCAGACCTTCACCGAGAGCCAGATCTTCCGCATCGATCACTTCCTGGGCAAGGAGCCGGCACAGAACATCCTTGCGTTCCGCTTCGCGAATGGCCTTTTCGAGCCGATCTGGAGCCGCAACTTCATCGACCACGTGCAGATTGACATTCCCGAGACCTTGGGGCTCGACACGAGGGTTGAGTTCTACGAGTCGACCGGTGCCTACAAGGACATGGTCGTCACCCATCTGCTGCAGGTGCTGGCGTTCGTCGCGATCGAACCGCCGACGGCTCTGGAGCCGTCGGCGATCAGCGAGGAGAAGAACAAGGTATTCCGGTCGCTGTTGCCGATCGATCCGTCCCACGTCGTGCGCGGCCAGTACGAGGGGTACCGCCATGAGGAGGGGGTCGCATCGCATTCGGACACAGAGACGTTCATCGCGCTCAAGTGTGAAATCGATAACTGGCGCTGGGCCGGCGTGCCGTTCTACCTGCGCACTGGCAAGCGTATGGCCGAGGGACAGCGGATCGTCTCGATTGCCTTTCGCGAGGCCCCGAAGAGCATGTTCCCGACCGGATCGGGTGTCGGCTCGCAAGGGCCGGACCACCTTACCTTCGACCTGGCGGACGCGTCGAGGCTGTCGCTGTCGTTCTACGGTAAGCGGCCGGGGCCGGGCATGCGGCTTGACAAGATGAGCATGCAGTTCGCGACCAGTGATACCGAGGGGGTCACCGACATTCTCGAAGCCTACGAACGGCTCCTCCTCGACACGATGCGCGGCGATCACACGCTGTTCACCACGGCGGAGGGCATCGAGAGCCTATGGGACCGTTCCACCCCGCTGCTGGAGGACCCACCACCGGTCAAGACCTATGCCCCCGGCAGCTGGGGGCCGAATGCGATCCATCAGCTGATCGCACCGCACGCGTGGCGGCTGCCATTCGAGCGCGGGTGGCGGCAGCCGAAGTAGGAGTGATCCCGGCCACATACAGGACCCTTGTGCGGCTGCCGGCCGTGGGCCGGCAGGCCGGCGCGGGGCTGGTCGCGCAGCTCACCCAGGGCGCCGCGCCGGTGGGGATCGTGCTGGTGGTCAGAGAGCACAGCGGGTCGCTTGCGCTTGCGGGTGCCGTCGTCGGCGGGCTCTCGATCGCCGCCGGCGTCTCGCGACCCGTCCAGGGTCGGCTGATCGATCGCAGCGGCGCGGCCGGAGTCACGGTGGCATGTGGCGTGGCCCATCCCGCCGCGTTGATCGGGATCGTCGGCGGCTGCGAGGCTCATCTGAGCGGCTGGCTGCTCGTGGGGCTCGGGGCCGTCGCCGGGCTGGCCTTGCCGCCCGTGTCCACGAGCATGCGCGTGATCTGGGGAGCGCATGTCGCCGCGGATGAGCGGACGGCCGCGTACAGCCTCGTCTATCTCGTCCAGGAGCTGGCGATCTTCACGGGACCGCTGATCCTCGCCGGGCTGATCGCGCTCGCCTCAGCTGGGCTCGCGCTCGTTACCCTCGCGGTGGTTTCGGGCGCCGGCACGCTCGCGTTCGCGGCGTTCGTTCGAGTTCTGTCGGGCGGGAAGATGTCGGGACAGACCGCGCGAGAAAGCGTTCTGAGACAGGCGGGGATGGGAATCCTGGTATCGATCGCCGTGCTCGTCGGTGCCGTGGTGGGCGGGCTCGACGTCGCCGCGCCGACGCTCGCCGCCGCACGCGGCGCACCGGCCGCAAGTGGCCTGCTGATCGCTGCGCTGGCCGTCGGCGGGATCATCGGGGCGGCCGCGTACGGCGGCCGGCGATGGGATGTCTCCCCGCCGCGTAGGCTTGCGGTGCTGTTGGCACTGGTGAGCGCGCCGCTGTGGATAGCGGTCGCGGATGAGAGTCTGCTGCTCGTCGGGGTGCTGCTCCTGATCGCGGGGCTGGCGCTGAACCCGACACTGACCACGATCTCGCTGCTGGTGGATCAGCACGTGTCAGAACCGAGTATCGCCGAGGCTTTCGGCTGGCTGTCGACCGGGATCTCGGGTGGCACCGGCGCCGCCAGCGCGATCGCGGGCGTGCTGGCGCAGCATCAGCATGACGCGCGGGCAGCATTTGCAGTCGCCGCCCTGGCGGGCGTGACCGGGGCCACGCTCGCGACCGTTGCGCGGCGCAACCTTGCCAGGAGGCCCAGCGGTGGGTGAGTTTGTGCGTGCTTGTTGCGATCCCTCTGAGGGTGTACCGTGGGTCGGCACTGGCGCCCCGGGGAGAGGAGGGACGGGCCGGTATCAGCTGGCTGTGGCCAACAGGACGAAGAAGCGACAGCGGAGGCAGGACTTGTACGAGAAGCGTGGGCTTCAAGCGAAGCGCGGAGTTGGCTGGGTCGCCGCCCGCCGGCGGCGTCGGACCGTGCTCGGCCGTTCCTTGATCGCGATCGCGATCGTTGGTGGCCTGGGGTGTGCGCAAGGGGCTCTGGCCGGCACAGCGCTCGCTGCCGGATCCCCATCGGCGATCTGGGTCGCCAATCAAGACAACAATTCGATCACGGAGTTCGCTCCGGGGGCGACAGGGAACGCGGCCCCGATCGACACGATCACCGGTGCCAACACGGGGCTTGATCAACCGACCGGCGTCGGATTCGCGCCGAATGGCAACGTGGTCGTGGCCAACTTCGCCGACAATTCGATCACCGAGTATGCACCCGGCGCGACCGGCAACGCCAACCCGGTCGTGACGATCAGCGGATCGAACACCGGCTTGAACGCGTCCGCGACCGTTGCCTTCAACGCTCAGGGCGACCTCTACGTCACCAACCAGAGCGTCACCTCGCCTTCGGTGACCGAATACGCGCCGGGAGCCAGCGGCAACGTCGCGCCGATCGCGACCATCGCGGGTGCCAGTACCGACCTTGCATTCAACGACGCCGGCGGCGTCGCGGTGTCCTTGGGCTTCACCGGGAATCTGCTCGTGGCCAACAGCGCCGACAGCGCAGTGACCGAATACGCCGCCGGTTCGAACGGCAACGTCGCTCCGACTGCGACGATCACTGGCGCCAGCACGCAGCTCGGAGCGCCCGACGGCGTGGCGATCGACTCGGCAGGAGACCTGTTCGTATCCACCCCGTCCGACTTGATCGCGGTCTTCGCACCCGGCGCGACCGGCGACGTCTTCCCGGTCGACACGATCGCGGGCGCGGGCACCGGACTTGCCACGCCGTCTGACGTTGCGCTCGACGCCGCCGGTGATGTGCTCGTCACCAGTTCCGCGTCGAACGCGCTGACCGAGTATGCGCCGGGCGCCTACGGCGATGTCACGCCGATCGCGATGACCAGCGGTTCCGCGACCGGCCTCGACGATCCTCAGTTCCTGATCGCCGATCCCCAAATTCTGGAGGATCCGTCGTCTCAGACCGCGGTCGGTGGCCACAGCGTGAGTTTCTTCGCCGTCGCGTTCGGTTCGCCCGCACCGTCGGTTCAGTGGCAGGTCAGCACCAACGGCGGCGCGACGTTCAGCAACGTGCCCGGCGCGACATCGACGACGCTCGTGATCAGCGATCCGACGGCCGCCGAGAACGGCTACATCTACCGGGCCGTGTTCACGAGCGGCACGGCGACCGCCACCTCGGCGCCTGCGACGCTCGCCACTCTGGCGCCGACAAACACCGCACCGCCGCAGATCACGGGCGATCCGGCAGCGGGACACACGCTGTCGTGCTCATCCGGCAGCTGGTCCGGCCTCCCGAGCGCCTACGCGTATCAATGGAATCGCGACGGCACACCGATCGCGGGCGCGACCAGCTCGACGTACCAGGTGCAGCCGATCGACGAGGGATCGTCGCTGACATGCACGGTCACCGCCTCGAGCTCGATCGGTAAGGCATCCGCGACGAGCGCCGGCGTCAAGGTGGCGGTGCGGCATGTCGCGGGGTGCCCGGAGGCGAGCGGACAGCTGTCAGGTAAGACACTCGGTCTGATCGAGCTCGGTATGACCCGTGCCCAAGCCCACCGGGCATACAAGCGCAGCTCTGATCGCGGCAAGCGATATCAGGATTTCTTCTGCCTCACCCCGAGGGGAATCCGGGCCGGATACCCCTCTCCGATACTGGACAAGACGCTGTCGCTCTCCATGCAGCTGCAGATCCAGGGACGGGTGATATGGGCATCGACGTCGAATCCCCGCTACGCCATCAAGGGAATACGCAGTGGCGCGACGCTGAAGGCGGCGAAGAAGAAGCTCCGCGTCGGCAAGCCGATCCAGATCGGTAAGAACACGTGGTACCTCGCCCCGGCCGGTCCCGCGACCGCGGTACTGAAGGTCCGCAAAGGGATCGTCGAGGAGGTCGGGATCGCCGACAAGCAGCTGACCACGACCCACGCCGCGCAGCGCACGCTGATGGGATCCTTCGAGTAGGGGAGACGCTGCGGGCGGACCTGGGTGCCCTACCGGCTCAGGAGCGCCGCGTCGTCAGGCGCGATCACGGTCCTTCCCGCGGTGAAACCGGCACCACCGACGTTCAGGCGCCCTCGCGACTGCACGTCCCCGCCGACGAACGTGATCTCATGGCCGTAGTGCTGGGTAAGCCAAGACGCGGACACCACCACACTCCGGTCGGTGTCATTGATGATCGCCGCGCAGCCGCCGATCGGGGCGCGGTCAAGGAAGCATTCGCGGAACTCGCGGCGGTACACGCCCGCGCCGCCGGTCTGCTCGTGCGCGTTGGTCCCGCCGGCCACCTGAAGGTCGGCGTGCCCTCCCTGGCACGGTCCACCGAGGCCGTTCATGCAGTCTGAGCCGGTCGGCATACGCATTGTCTGGAGGGGCTCGGTGAAGTAGAGGCCCTCCTCCGGCCAGATCGCCAGACCAGGCTTGTCCTCGTCGAGGTCCGCCCAGTCGACGATCCTTCCGGGCTCGAACCCGAGCATCACCGTCGCTTCCTCGACGCGGCGGGCGACCAGGCTCCCACTCGGGTTGTAGCCGAGCAGAACGATGAAGTCCCTCGACAGCCGGGGGGTGTTCTCCATGTACGCGATGTCGTCGAGCCCGGTGCTGTACCAGCTCGCCAGGGTGTTGGTTGCGCCGTCCTCGGGATAGCTTTCAGCCACCAGGCCAACCACCTTCGCGGGCCGATTCAGCAGGGTGAACGCCGGGAGTCCAGAGGGGTTCACGCTGAGACCGTTGTCGACCTCCAGAAACGATGAGGCGAGTTTCCCGGCGAGCGTCACATGGGCCCGCTGCACGGCGTCATCGGTACGCAGCTCATCGCTGGAGGTGTAGACCGGATCCCCCGAGCCGTATAGCTGCTCCTGGACGCTTGCGTCGACGTCATCGACCATCAAACCGTCATAGGCAGACAGAGCGCGATCGGCAAATCCGACGACGAAGCGGTCAAGCGAAGGGTTGGCACCATTGAGCAGGAACCCCGAGCCATAGAGCGGGCTGGTCCAGGTCAGCCGGTGAGCCCGGTCGTGATACCCGGCGGCGTGAACGAACCAATCCTCGTTCGCGCACCCTGAGACGTCGGCCTTGGTGTGCGTACAAACCGGCACCACCATGCCGAACCGGGCCTTGCTCCAGTCCAAGTTCGGGTCGATGTAGGACATCGACCGGCAGTACGAGACCGACCCGGCCCGGCAGTCAGCGGGAGCCAGCTGGTGATCGGTCGCACATTTGGTCTCGGCGAAGGTCACCCAGCGGCGTACGAGCGTGGTCTGGCCCGGACCGACGCCATGGCACGAATCGACATACGCCCAGGTCTCGACGTGGGCCGGCACCGAGGGGTCTGGGTCGTGCTCGCCCGTCGCCGAACACGACCCACACAGAGTCGCGCAGGCGAGAACGACGAGCAATGCGAGGCGCCGCGTCACCAGATCAGTTGCGCGAGGCCGTCGGGATCGAGCACCGTCGTGGAGCCGCGTGCCAGCCTGACCGTGCCGCGGACGACCTCCTCGCGCAGGACCCTGTTGACGGTCGCGCGAGAGGTGCCTGCCAGGTCGGCCAGGTCCTCCTGTCGCAGCGGGATCACGACTTCGCCGCCGGCCTTCTCGTAGCGCTCGGTGAGTTCGACCAGACGCTTACGGACGCGGGACTCGGCGGGCAGGAAGAGGGCGTCGAGCAGCTGCGAGCTGAGTCGCCGTACCAGATCGGAGAGGAGCGCTACGAGTACCTCCGCGACCTCTGGATGCTCGCGTAGGAGGCGCTTGAAGTCGGCGTCGAAGATCGACTGCGTGACGACGGGCTCGATCGCCACGATCGTCGCGCTGCGCCGCGCGCGGGGACCGAGCAACGCGAGCTCGCCGAATGCCTCCCCGGGGCCGAGCACGGCGAGCATGACCCGCTGGCCGTGACGGTTAGCTACACGCACCGCCACCCGGCCGCGCTCGATCAGATGCACCGTGTCGGCCGGATCGCCCTCGTGGAAGATCACCTCGTCGCGTCCGAACGTGCGGCGGCGGGCGGTCTGGAGGGTCCGCCTGACCTCCTCATCGTCGACGTCGTCGAGCAGCCGCCAGTGCATCAGCGACAGTTTCGCCGATAGGCTGGCGACGGTGTCAACCCCCGACCGGCCGCCGTCGATGTCTGGCTCGGGGCGCCGCGTCGTTCGCCGCCGCCGCCCGGTCCGAGCGCGAGCGGTACTGCTCGCGGCGACCGCGGCGCTGGCGGCGCTCGCGGGCGGGGTGGTCAGCTGGACGGGCGCGCTCGGGCGGCTCGAGCGTGACACGATCGATGCGCGGTTCGCGGTGCGCGGCAACAGGCCTCCCGGAGCGGTGGCGGTCGTCGGCGTCGACACGGCAACGCTCCAGGCGCCGGGGATTCCGGCCTGGCCATGGCCCCGCAGCCTGCAGGGCCGATTGCTGCGCGACGTGCACGCGCTGCGGCCTCGACTGATCGTCTACGACATCGAGATCACCGAGCCAACGACCCCGGCTCAGGATCAGGCGCTGTATGCGGCGGTGTCAGCCTCGCGGCCGGTCGTGATGGTCACGAGTGAGGTCGGCCCGGACGGCGCGACCCGCATCTTCGGCGGTAACCAGAACGTCAGGGCGGCAGGGGCGCTACCCGCCTACGACGGGGTCCCGCCGAACAGCGACGAGGAGGTCACGCGCCTCGACGCCGGTTTCCGCGGCCTGCCGTCGGTGCCCGTCGTCGTCGCCCGCGCCGTCGGTCATCCGGTGCGCCTCGCGCCGGACGCCAAGCCTCTGATCGACTACCCCGGTGGGCCTGGCACGGTCCCGGAGATCCCCGCGATCGACATCCTCAATCGCCGCGTCGCGGCGAGCCGACTCCGTGGCCGGATCGTGGTGATCGGCGTTCCCGCCCCGGGCGTCGGCGACCTTCATCCGACCGACGCCGCCGGCGGCAGCCAGCTCTCCGGCTCCGAGGTCCAGGCCGACTCGATCGAGACCGCGCTCGCCGGCTTCCCGCTACGGGGAGCGCCAGGCTGGCTCGACGGCGCCCTCGTGCTGTTCTCGGCGCTGCTTGCGCCGGCCGTCGCGGCGGCAGATCTCGGCGCCGCCGTCGTTCTCGTGTCGCTCGCGTGGATGTGCTTGCTCGCCATGATCGCCCAGCTTGCATTCGACAGTGGCACGGTGGTTTCTGTGATGGCGCCGTTGTCGGCGGCGGTCCTGAGCGGGATCGGCGTCGGGGTCGTGGACATGCGGACCGTCCGCCGTGAGCGCGCGATGCTCGTTGCCACGTTCGCGCGCTACGTCCCCCGTGACCATGTCCAGCGAGTGGTCGATCGTGCCGAGGAGCAGGCGGGACTCGGCGAGGAGCTCGACGCGACGGTGATGTTCTGCGACCTGCGCGGGTACACCGGCTTCGCGGAGCATCGGCCGGCCCGTGAGCTGCTCGCGACGCTGAACACGTACCTGCGGCAGGTCTCCGACGCGGTCATGGACCAGGGCGGCAGCGTCGTCACCTTTCTTGGCGACGGTGTGATGGCGGTGTTCGGGGCGCCGCTCGCCACCGAGGACCATGCGACCAGAGCGCTGGCGGCGGCGCGCGCCGTGGTCGCGGCAGTCGGCGCCGACCGGGTCGGAGTCGGGCTGGCCTCCGGTCCCGTAGTCTCGGGAACCGTCGGGTCAGGCAGACGTCTCGAGTATGCCGCGATCGGTGACACAACGAATGTCGCGAGCCGTGTGCAAGCCATGACCCGGGAGCTCGACCGGCCGATCCTGCTGACAGGATCTACACGCGCGCGGCTCGCCGACTCCGACACGCTGGAGAGCCTCGGCGAGTTCAGGCTCCGCGGCCGCGACGAGCCGCTGACCCTGTTCGGACTGCGGGGCCCGGGGGAGCCTGCGAACGCCGCTCGGCCTGTGTCACCAACGTGACACAGGACGCGTCGCCGCGGTGCACGACAGAAGTTCGCCGCGAGCGTAGCTTGGCGGCTATAGGCTGCTACTCACAGAAGGGGCAAAGCGATGCACAGGTCGATCACAAGTACAGTTCTGGCGCTTGCGGTGCTCGCCGGCGCGACCGGCCCGGGTACCGCCGCCGCAGCGCCGGGGGGTCAACGCCCTACGTTGGCGAGGACGGTGATCGTCTCCAGGATCGGCGGCCGCGTCAGCGTCGAGCAGCCGTCATCCAACCACTTCAGTCGGGTCGCCGTGCCCGTCGTACTGCGGGTCGGCGGATCGGTGGACGCGAGCGGTGGGGTCGCAGGAGTCGAGATCGCGACCCGATCGAAGAAGCGGTGGACCGCCCGGCTCTCACACGGAAGCGCGGAGGTGCTGCAGGCGCGTTCAGGCGAGACGACGTTCAGGCTCAACGGCGCGCTCGACTGCGCGAGTGCCGCTTCGGTGGTGAAGCGGGGGCCGCGTCGCCGCGTGCTTTGGGTCAGCGACCGCGGTGGACCGTTCGTCTCACAAGGCAGCTACGTGTCAGCGGCCGCCCGAGGGACCGAGTGGATCACCACCGACTCCTGCGGGCAGACGATCGTGAAGGTCCTCAAAGGTATCGTCGCGGTCCACAACCTGGTGACGAACCAGACGGCCACCGTGCCGACCGGCCACAGCTACACGGGCCAGCCGGAGGCACCGGCGCAGACGGCCGCTCATTTCACGTGGACGAACCCCGAGCCGATCACCAACGGCGGCGAGTTCGCCGCGATCTCATGCTCGCCGAGCGGCTTCTGCGGCGCCGTCGACAACAACGGCGATGTCGTCACGTCCCCGAACGCGGCCGGAGGGCCGAGCACGTGGACGACCACGAACCTCGTGTCGGATATCGGGCTCGACAGCATCTCCTGCCCGACGGCCCAGTTCTGCGCGGCGACCGACGGCCTCAGCGGGGACGTGCTCGTCTCAGATAACCCGGCAGGCGGCGCAGGCACGTGGCAGACGCTGACGCTTCCGACCAATGGTGTACTGGAAGGCGTCACATGCACCTCCCCGAGCCTCTGCGTCGCCGTCGACGGCGGCGGTGACGTGATCGTCTCCACCAACCCGAGCGGAGGCGCGTCGACGTGGAAGCCGGCCAGCGTCGACCCCGGCGACGCGCTCGACGACATCTCGTGCGTGGGTGAGTCACTGTGCGTGGCGGTCGGGGCCGGGCTTTCGACCTCGACCGACCCCAGCGGCGGCGCGTCAGCGTGGCGGACCACCTCGTCGATCACCGGGGTAGCGGTGTCGTGTCCGACGACGGCGCTGTGTGTGCTGGCGGGCGATACCGGCGATGTGACCACGTCGACGAACCCGACCGGCGGGCCGGCGGCCTACAAGTACGTCGCGGGGATCGACAGCCTGCACCCATTCCAGCCGGGCACCGGGGTGTCGTGCGTGGCGGACGGTCCGTGCGTGATCGTCGGTCTGAGCGGCGATGCCGTCACGACGCTGGATCCCACCGGCCCCGCCAGCGCATGGAGCACCAAGACGATTGACGCGAACAGCGGCCTCGCCGGCGTCTCGTGCGTTTCTGCGGACCTCTGCGTCGCCGTCGATCAGAGCGGGGATGCGGTGATCGGCACCAGGTAGGCGACGCGCGCTGAGCACGGTGCCGCGCCGCGCTCGGCGGCGTGCGGTCACATCAGGTTCGGCGTGTGCAGGTCGGAGAGATGCTGCGCGGCCGTCGCGGTGAAGCCGCACGCCCGGAGCCGCCGGATCCGGTTGCCCTCCATCGTCGCCATCAGGTGGCGAATGTCTGCGGCGGCTTCGGCGAGCTCGGCGGGCTGCAGCGACGGGGCCGCCATGACCGTGAGGGACTCGACCAGCAGCGGCGAGAGGCCGGAGAGGCTGACCAGCTTCGCTGCGCGAGCTTCGGCGGCCGCCACCAGCGTCAGCGTCAGGTCCGGATCGAGGAAGATCGCCCGCTTGATGTTGGAGATGCCGAAGTGGACATGCCGGCGTTCGTCGCGGTGCGCGAGCCTGGCGGCGGTCGCGGTGGCGGCGTCCGGGGCGTGCAGCTCGATGAATCGCAGCAGATCCAGGAAGGTGCCCTCGCCGAGCACGTTGAGCAGGAGTGAGGAGGCGGTGAAGTCGTGCTCGTCGAGCAGCGTGTGGAGGGAGAGCTCGGTCGAGGCGAGCGCATATCCGTGCTGACCGCCGATCAGCGAGCGCTTCGTGAACACCTCGATGTGGCGGGCTTCGTCGTGTACGTGGCTGCCGAGCCACAGCACCAGCTCGACCAGCTGCGGATTGATCTGCCCAAGGAATCTGGCGGGCACGTAGAGCGCGGCATACTCGTTCTGCGCCAGGAAGGTCATCACCTGTGCGACGGCTTTCTCGGTGATGTCGTCCAGCTCGCGGGCCGCCTCCCAGGGAACGTCACGCGAGGCGTCCCACTGCTGCGCGGATGCCTGCTCGGCGAGCTCACCGACGTCGTCGGCCCAAACCGCATCACGCCGGCTGAGCTGCCAGTGGTGTGTGGGCGCCCCGGCCTCCGGTACCGAATGCAGCGGAGCGAACCCGGCGCTGGGATCGGGATCCGCAGGCTCTTCGCCGCGGCGCCAGTCGGCGGTGTGCAGCTCGCCGTCGCGCAGCACCGGCCGCGGTCCGCGCTCGGGAAGTGGAGGCGCGAGGATCCGCGCTTTCGTGCCGCGGCGGATCCGCAGGAGCTGCGCGCCCTGCTCCGCGGCTTCGCCGATCAGATCGTGGCCGGCGATCCGCGCCCAGCCGGGGAGCTCGAGCGCGACGGCGCGCGACGGCGTCCTGATCTCCAGGACGCCGCCGGGCGCGACGCGCTCGAGTGCCGCCGCGAGCAGGACCTCGAGGCCTCCGCCGAACTCGAGCTGCTCGGCATCGACCCGGTGCGAAGGCTCCTGCTCGGGACCGGTGCTCACGTCAGCATCGACTGCTCTTGCATCGCTGCGGTCAGCGACGCATAGCCGTCGCGGTCACCGGGATACCAGCGCCGGACGCTCTCGAGCTCCATCGCGGGGCGCAGGCTCGGATCGTCGAAGTCCATCGCCAGCACCGCGTCCGACCATCGCCGGCATACCTCGTCATCGAGCGAGTCGAGGGCCGTGAAGTTGCAGTGGTAGTAGGTGGGGCTTCTCCAGACCACCTCCAGATCCGCGACCTCTGGCACTCCCTCGGCGCGAAACGCACTGAAGTACACGTCCGAGAGTGCCCCCGCATCGGCTTCGCCCGCGGCGACAGCCCGGACCACATGGAGCTCGGAATCGCCGGTGTCACCGTGCTTGCCGAGGTCGGTGTCGAACCGCAGCAGCCGGCACTGCTCCGCGGCGTCGAGGCCCTCCTCGGCCAGATAGTGAAGCGGCAGAATCGCCGCGTGGCCCGAGTCCCGGCTGCCGAGGGCGAGGACGCGGCCGGCGAGCTCGGTCGGACTGTCGAGCGACTCTCCTTTGCGCATGACGAGGACCGTCCCCCAGTCGCGGTCGACATCGCGCATCCCGAGGATCCGCGTCCCGCCGCCCGCCCGGTGATCGAGCACAACGTACGCCGTGTTGGTATTCCAGCCGATGTCGACCGTCCCTTCTAGGACGGCATCGACGAGCCGCTCGTAGTTCGAGAACAGCACGTAGTCGGTCGGCACCCCCGCGTCGGCGAAGTAGGTGCGAAAGCGCTCCCAGATCGTCACGACCCGCGGGTGATAGGAGACCGCGCCGAGTCTCAGTTCAGCGCCGCTCATGGCACCGGGAGCCCGGCAATCGCCTTCCCCGACCACGTCCGCAACACCCCGTTCGTCGGCGCCATCACGGCTCCCGCGCGGGCGTCACGGAGATGGCGCTCGATCGGCAGCGAGGGCGTGTAGCCCTGGCCGCCGCAAACCTCGAGAGCTCCCTGCGTGACTCGGGCCGCTACATCGGTGCACAGTACCTTGGCCTCCATCAGCGGTACGAGCGCGCCTTCGTCGCCGGCGTCCGCCAGCCCGGCCGCTTCGAGCAGCAGTGCCCGCGCCGCACGCGTGTCGATGTCCATGTCGGCGAGTGCGTGCTGAATGGTCGGCACCTCCACCAGCAGGCCGCCGTCCGGATAGCTCCGTGAGGTCGCGTGCGCGATGGCGGAGGACAGGGCGGCTTGGGCGATGCCAACGTTGACTGCGGCTAGTCCCACCAGGAATGTTGGCGCAACCACGCCGAAGACCAGACCTACGCCACCGCCCGCGTCGCCGATGCGGGCATCGCTGTCCAGTGCCACGTCGTCAAACGTCACGGCGATGCTCGAGTTCCCGCGCATCCCGAGGCCATCCCAGCGGCCGTCGAAGCCGAGACCTTCGGCTTCCTTCCCGACCGCATAGCAATCGAGGCCGTCAGCTTCGCCCTGCAGCAGCACGAGCATCACATCCGCGTGCCCGCCCGCCGTGACGAACGCCTTACGACCGCTGACGTGCACGGAGCCGTTACGCCGCTCGGCGCGGAGCTCAGGCGCGTAGAAGTGAGCGCCGGTGCCGCGCTCGCTGAAGGCCAGCGTGCCAAGCGCGGCGCCGCTCGCCATCCTTGTGAGCAGCTCGCCTGCCTGCGGACCACCACCACCCGCCACCGTGGCGGCGGCGACGCTATGCATCAGGGTGACCATCGCGGTCGACGCGCACGCGCCGCCGAGCGTCTCACACAGCCGGGCGAGCGCGGTCAGCCCGCCGCCGGTTCCGCCCTGCTCGGGCGGGACCAGAAGGCCGAGGGCGCCGGCCTGGGCGAGCGCACGCAGGTTCTCGCCCGGGAACCGAAACTCACGATCGATGGCGGCGGCGCCTGGCGCGATCTGCGCCTGCGCCAGGTCGCGGACCTCCGCCAGCACGGCGGCGGTGTCGCGCGCAGCAACTTCTGTCATCTGGCTGCTCCTTTAGCGAAGAGAAGAACGTGGGGTTTAGATGCCACCCGCACGGGGCGGCGGCGGGCACCGCTCAGCGAAGCCTCATGGCCGCCACCTCCTCTCCGCTCCAAACGACACGCGCGACAGCTTCCCACAACCATTGTGGGCGCGCGCGGTGGGCTTGCCGTGTGACGTCGGCGTGACAACGCTCGAGCGCTCCCGGAGCGTTTCGTTGCGAACAGGATCGGGGGTCGGCTTTCCCCAGCCATGGGGCCCCCCGGGGGCGGTTAGGCTTAGTTTGGGCGGTCGCGCTCCCGGGACGACGGTACGACGCGGCGTGTGCCCCTCACTGCGCGTACAGCGTGAGCAGCGTGCGGGTCCCGTCCTCGGATTCGATCGTGATCGCGATCGGGCGGCCGTCGTCCTCGTGCACCCACATTCGCCGGGGCTGATCGACGAAATGTCGCAGCACGACCGGATACCTGTGGCCGCGACCGCCGAGGCTGATCGCGATCTGATCGTCCCCGTGCTCGAAGGTGACCGAGTCGAGCGGCAGCCGCTCCGCCTCGGTCCCGATCGGCTCTTCAGGGCCCACGAGCTCCAGCGTCGTCTCGAGCTCCTCCCCGGGGTCGAGGCGCCGCTCGAACTCGGTCAGATAGCCGGACCATTCGGACCGTGCGAGCTCGCGTCCGAGTGCTGTGTCGGGTTCGGTCTCGGTTCTCATCGTTGCGCTCCTCAGCTTCGCGGGTGGCTCTTCGTGACCACATAGGCCGCCGGTGGCCGGCGCAACCCCGGGTACAGTGTTCCGCGAGTGATCGTGAAGTGGGCAACTCCTATCGCACTCGCCGCCGCGACGCTCGTGGCGACGGGTTGCTCCAGCAGCGCGCCTTCTGACGCATCATTCGCCGCCAAGGCGGACGCGATCTGCGTCTCGGTGGGCACCGGCACCGGCACCGGCACCGGCAGCGGCAGCGGCAGCGGCGGGCTCACCGCGTCCACGGGCGTGGCCGCCGTGAATTCCGAGGAAGCGCGGGTCTCCACTGAGCTCACGAGGCTCCAGGGTGTGTCGGCGCCGCTGGACGTGGCCCCCGCGTTCCAGGCGTATCAATTTCAGCTCGGCACCGTCCAGTCGCTGTTGCGCCGCCTCGCCGTCGCGGTCGCCGCTCACGAACATGCGAAGATCGAGTCGATCGAGTCGCAGCTGGGCGAGTCTCGGAGTGACGGCAGGACGTCGGCGCTCCAGGCCGGCCTGAAGCACTGCGAATAACTGTGGCGACCAGGTCAGGCGTCGCGGATGATGCGCAAGATCACCGCGCGCGAGGTGTGGCGTGCCGCGGCGATGACCGAAGCCAGCTCATCCTCGCGTAGCTCCTCGGCGGCCTCCACCTCAACGACGAGCGGTTCGACTCCGGTGCCCGCCCGCCCGACCGCGCGGCGAACCTCGTCCGGGTCGCGCCGCAGCGCCTCGGGCGAGAGGACCGACAGCACGAGCTGTCCGGCGGCGGGTGGCTCGAGGTTCCCATCGGAGTCTGTCGGTCCGGCCTCCACGATGACCACGCCCGCCGCGACATCCGCCGGCGGCTGCGCGGCGAGCTGGCGGTCGACCGCGCCGCCGCGGGGCACCTGGACGATGAGCTGTGGTTCGCCGGCCACCGGGCAACCCTATCGCCCTGCCGCGGTCGGGCCCGTAGCTCTACGATTCCACCGCCGCGACCGCCGCGCGCCTGCGGGCGCGGCCGGCGTGCAGAAGCCGAACGCGAACTGGGAAGGAAGCGATGCCGGGCGGTGCAGAGCCTCAGGCGGTGTTGGTGCCGTTGACCGAAGCGGCGATCTTCCTCGTCGTGACCGTCGATGTGGGTGCGGAGGAGGACATCCGCAGCCTGTTCGCCGACGTGGCCGGCTTGACGCGGTCGGTCGGCTTCCGGATTCCGGATGGAACGCTGAGCTGCGTCGTCGGGATCGGATCGGCGCTGTGGGACAGGCTCTTCGGAGCGCCGCGACCGGCGGCGCTGCATATTCTGCCGGAGATCGCCGGCGCAAAGCACACTGCCGTTTCGACTCCAGGTGACCTCCTGTTCCACATCCGAGCCCGCCGGATGGATCTCTGCTTCGAGCTGGCCACGCAGCTGACTGATCGGCTCGCCGGGCGGGGCGCGGTCGTCGACGAGGTGCACGGATTCAAGTACTTCGACGAGCGTGACCTGCTCGGCTTCGTCGACGGAACCGAGAACCCCGCCGGCCGGGCCGCGATCGCGGCCGCGATCATCGGCGAGGAGGACGCCGACTTCGCCGGCGGCAGCTACGTGATCGTCCAGAAGTACCTGCACGATCTGACGACATGGAACGCCTTGCCGGTCGAGGACCAGGAACGCGTGGTCGGGCGTACCAAGCTCGCGGACATCGAGCTGGCAGACGACGTCAAGCCGGCGAACTCGCATGTCGCGCTCAACACGATCACCGACGAGGACGGCGAGCAACGCCAGATCGTTCGAGACAACATGCCATTCGGCCGCGTCGGCGACTCGTCTTTCGGCACCTACTTCATCGGCTACGCCGCCAGCCCCGATGTGACCGAGCTGATGCTGAGGCACATGTTCGTCGGCGACCCACCCGGCAATTACGACCGGATACTGGATTTCTCGACCCCCGTGACGGGGAGCCTCTTCTTCGTGCCGAGCGCAGACTTCCTTGACGATCCGCCGGGGCCCGGCGACGCTCCGCCGGGGCCCGTCGACGCTCCGCCGGGCGACGCGGCGGCGCCCGAGGCGAGCGACAGCCCCGTCGACGACTCGCTCGGCATCGGCAGCCTCAAGCCGGGCGATTCGGGATGAGCTGACGGTAGGGTCACCACGTAGCATGCGCCTGTGTCCGTGCCGGTATCCCTCGGCGAGCTGCCAGAGCAGGTTCTCCGGTTCGTTCTCGGGCCGTACCTGATCACGGTCGGCTCCGATCGGACGCCTCGGGCGACGTCGGTGTTGGTCCGGTGGCGCGGGGACGTGCTCGTTGCCGGCCTCGGCGCGCGGACGGCCGCCAACGTTCGCGAGAACGGCGCGGTCACGCTGCTTTGGCCGGCGCCGGCCCCCGGTCAGCACGCGCTGATCGTCGACGGATCGGCGGCGGTGCGGGAGAGCGCAGACGCAGGCGTCAGCGCGCTGATCCGCCCCGAGAGGGCCGTGCTACACGTCACCCGGGACTAGGGTGTAAGTCGCGAGCCGGAATCCACGCATCATTCCCTTCGCATAACGGAGGTGTTGATGCGTTCATCCCATTATCGCCCGGAGCAGATGCTGCGGTGAGCAGATAATCCCGTCACAGATAATCTGGCGACCGATCGGCTAGTGGTAAAATTCCTGTCACATGTCGAGCGTGGCCGAAACCGTCGTCGACACCGACGATTGCCCCGAGTGTCTTTTCGGAAACCTTAACTGGCTGCTGACGCAGGCGCACTACGCGCTCGGAACTGAACTGGCGCTGGCGTTCGAGCCGCTGGCAATCTCGCCACGCGGGCACAGCGTGCTGGCCGCGGCGATGACCGCTCCACATACGCAGAAGGAGCTTGCCGAGGTCGTGGGGCTCGACAAGACGACGATGGTCGTCACGCTCGATGAGCTCGAGGCGGCGGGGCTGGCGAGACGGGTGCCGTCGAGCATCGACCGCCGGGCGCGTGTGGTCGAGGTCACGAATGCCGGTCGCGCGAAGGTCGCGGCCGCGGACAAGATCGTCACACGGGTGCAGGCCGACGTGCTCGCTTCGGTGGGAGCGCGCGACGGCGATGCGCTGCTCGCGGCCCTCGGGCGGTTGGTCCGGACCCGGCTGGCGGAGCCGGCCCCCTGCAAGGGCGTGCGGCGGCGCGAGCCACGCGCCCACAGCGCGGCGATCCATCGGTAGAAGATAGTCCCGAACAAGACGATCTGCTACGGTTGTGTCTCGGTTAGTGCGAGTGTATTCGGAGGCGACATGAACCAGAGCCACATCATCGATAGCTGGATCGCGGAGCTCGGGCTCAGCGACAGGAGACTGCGGCGCCGGCAGGACCTGCGGCCGCGTGAGCGCGACGCCGGACTCGACAGGCCCGCGGATTTGGCGGCGTCCCGGGTCTCCCGGACGCAGACGGTGTCCGCCCGCCCGCGTCTGGCCCGGGTCGTCGCGTCACCCTGCTGACTCGTGTGATCCCGTCACCCTGCTGAGGGGCGCGCACTCAGAGCCGCGCGGTGTGCGCGCGAAGGCCCTCGAGGTCGAGCACGGTCAGGCGGCGCCGGTTGGTCTCGATCAGTCGCAGACCTCGCAGCGTGCGCAGCGCTCTCGCGGTCGACTCGCGCGAGGACGCGCTCCAGGAAGCCAGCTCCTCCTGCGTGATCGGGAGAGCGACATCGATTGCGCCGTCGCTCCCCGCCACCCCGAACCGCTCACAGAGCTCGACGAGCCTGCCCGCGACCCTCGCCAGGCTCTCAGAGGTCGCGAATTCGATTCGCCGCGCGTCGGCGACGTAGAGCCGGGTCAGCGCGAGGTCCAGCAAGGCAAGGCTCGCGCGCGGGTGGTCGGCGAGGAACGCCCGCAGCCTGGCGAGCGGAATCACGACCCCCTCGACCGACTCGAGCGCGGTCGCGGTGGCCGAGCGGACGGAGTCACGGACGGCCGTGACCTCGCCGAGCAGATCGCCAGGGCCCGACAGGCCGAGCACGACCTCGACGCCGTCGAGGCTCGTGTGGATCTTCACCAGCCCGCCGAGCAGCACGATCGCGCTGTCGGCCCGGGCGCCACGCTGGACGAGCATCTCGGTAGGCTGCCAGCGGGTTGCGCGCCCCGTCTGCAGCAGCGCGACCCGCTCCGGCTCGAGCAGCGACTGGAGGAACGTCGGTGTCTGGGATACAGAAACGCGGGCGGTGAGTGTCATATGACGTGGTGGACCTCAGCGTGTGCGCCTACCGTGTTGTCCATGTGGGGCGCAGTTCGGTATGGCGGCGGGAGGTCCTGGGGAGCCTCCCGCCATTCGTACCGGCGGTCAAGTGGAGCTGCCCAAGCCGGCGGGGGATCGCCCGTCTGAATAGGGGTTGCTCCGATCAGGCTCGCCGTTTGCGACCAGCGCGTCCCTGCCGGCGGCCCGTCGCTCATGCTCGAGGATCGCCTTCTGCGTCTGGGCGCGCTCGATCAAGCCGTCGAGATCGGTCGTCGCCAGGGATGGATACTCAGCCTTGACCTGCTCTCCCTGCCTCCTTAGGTTCAGGAGTGGCACTACCCGCAGATGCCTGCGCCTATGCATAGCCCCGCTCGCGGCGAGGCGTCCAGGTCGGCCGAGGGCGGCCGACCTGGACGGTGAGATCAGGCGAGGTCGAAACGGTCGAGGTTCATGACCTTGACCCACGCCGCGACGAAGTCGTGCACGAACTTCTCCGCGGCATCGTCGCTCGCGTAGACCTCCGCGAGCGCGCGCAACTCGGAGTTCGATCCAAAGACGAGGTCGACGCGGCTGCCGGTCCAGATCAGCTCGCCCGTGGAGCCGTCTCGCCCTTCGAACGCGTCGTCGGCGGTCGCCGACCACACCGTCCCCAGGTCAAGCAGGTTCACGAAGAAGTCGTTGGTCAGGGCCCCGGGATTCGAGGTGAAAACGCCCAGCTGGGATTGTCCCGAGTTCGCACCCAGGACGCGCAGTCCGCCGATGAGGGCGGTCATCTCGGGGGCGCTCAGGGTCAGCAGGTTCGCGCGGTCGATCAGGAGGTACTCGGCGGGCAGCCGGTTCCCCTTGCCCAGGTAGCTGCGGAATCCGTCCGCGGTCGGCTCGAGCGCGGCGAAGGACTCCACGTCGGTCTGCTCCTGCGACGCGTCCGTGCGTCCCGGCGTGACGGGGACCTCGACCTGATGGCCGGCGTTCTTGGCGGCGAGCTCGATCGCGGCGGAGCCACCGAGCACGATCAGGTCGGCGAGCGAGACCTGCTTGCTCCCGGCATGGGAGGTGCCCCAGGCCTCCTGGATCCCCTCCAGGGTGCGCAGCACCGTCGCCAACTCGTCGGGGTCATTGACCTCCCATCCGCGCTGCGGCTCGAGGCGGATGCGCGCCCCATTGGCGCCGCCGCGCTTGTCGCTGCCGCGGAACGTCGACGCAGACGCCCACGCGGTGGAGACGAGCTGGGCAACGGACAGCCCAGAATCGAGGATCAGGCCCTTCAGGGTGGCGATGTCCTCCGCGTCGATCAGCTCGTGCGTCACCTCGGGGAGGGGGTCCTGCCACAGCAGCGTCTCGGTCGGGACCTCCGGGCCGAGGTAGCGTGCGATTGGTCCCATGTCGCGGTGGGTGAGCTTGAACCAGGCGCGGGCGAACGCGTCGGCGAGCTCGTCAGGATGCTCGTGGAAGCGCCGCGAGATCTTCTCGTAGGCCGGGTCGAGGCGCAGGGAGAGGTCGGTCGTCAGCATCGTCGGGGGACGCTTCGGCGAATCCTCGGCGGGACCGGGAATGGTGCCTGCCCCGGCGCCGCCCTTCGGCTGCCACTGGTGCGCGCCGGCCGGGCTCTTGGTCAGCTCCCACTCGTAGCCGAACAGGTTCTCGAAGAAGCTGCCCGACCACGCCGTCGGCGTCGCCGTCCAGGTCACCTCGAGGCCGCTGGTGATCGCGTCCGCGCCCTTGCCGGAGCCGTACGCGTTCCTCCAGCCGAGGCCCTGCTCCTCCAATGGAGCGGCCTCGGGCTCGGCGCCGACGTACTGGTCGGGGTCGGCCGCGCCGTGGGTCTTTCCGAAGGTATGGCCACCGGCGATCAGCGCGACCGTCTCCTCGTCGTTCATCGCCATGCGGCGGAACGTCTCGCGGATGTCCCTGGCGGCGGCGATCGGGTCAGGGTTGCCGTTCGGGCCCTCCGGGTTGACGTAGATCAAGCCCATCTGGACGGCACCGAGCGGCTCCTCGAGCTGGCGATCACCGGTGTAGCGCTGATCGCCGAGCCACTCGGTCTCCGGGCCCCAGTAGATGTCCTCGTCGGGCTCCCACACGTCCTCACGGCCCCCGGCGAAGCCGAAGGTCTGGAAGCCCATCGACTCCAGCGCGACGTTGCCGGTGAGGACCAGCAGATCCGCCCAGGAGAGCTTCTGGCCGTACTTCTTCTTGACCGGCCACAGCAGGCGGCGCGCCTTGTCCAGGTTTCCGTTATCCGGCCAGCTGTTGAGCGGCGCGAAGCGCTGCTGACCGGCTCCGGCGCCGCCGCGACCGTCGCTGATCCGGTACGTGCCGGCGCTGTGCCACGCCATCCGGATCATGAACGGGCCGTAGTGGCCGAAGTCCGCCGGCCACCAGTCCTGCGATGTCGTCAGCACGTCCTCGATGTCCTGCTTGACCTCGGCCAGGTCGAGGCTCTTGAACGCCTCGGCATAGTTGAATTCCGCGCCGAGCGGATTGGCCACGGCGGGGTTCGTGGCGAGGATCCTCAGGTTGAGCCGGTTCGGCCACCACTGCTGGTTACCGCCGCCCTCGGTCGGGTGCAGAGCACGGTCGTGCGTGACCGGACAGCCGCCAGCGTGCGGCTCGTTCATCTCTCCAACAACGGCGTCAGGTCTATCAGACAAGGGGAACCCCTTCCGGGATTAGAGTGTGTAATCAGACAGTGGGTGTGGTTGCGCATCCGGGGCACAAGCCCCAGTAGACGACCTCGGCCTCGTCGATCGCGTAGCCGTGGTGGTCGGCCGCGGTCAGGCAGGGTGCGGTGCCGACGGTGCAATCGACGTCCACGATCGCACCGCAGGACCGGCACACGAGGTGGTGGTGGTTGTCGCCGACCCTCGATTCGTAACGTGCCACGGAACCCGCCGGGTGGATGCATCGCACAAGCCCCGCGGCAGTCAGTGCCCGCAGCACGTCATATACGGCCTGCTGGGACACCTCTCCGAGATCCGCGCGGACGAGCCCGATGATCGAGTTCGTGTCGGCGTGCGGATGCTCGTGCACCGCGGCCAGGGCCGCCACCCGAGGACGCGTGACGCGCAGGGAAGCCCCACGCAACATCCGCTCGAGTTCGGAGGTCCCCACCATGCGCGAAGTGTCGCACAGATTCTGGAATCAGTCCGGATTAGACGGGCTACAAGCTTGCGCTGAACGCGTGCTCGGCGTCGGTGGCATGTGCGAACCGCCGCGTCTTTGACGGGCTCAAGCGGAGTGAAGCCCGACGCCACACGATTTGTCCGATCGCATCGACGATCTCGGGATCGAACTGGGTGCCGGCGCACCTGTGCAGCTCCGCGATTGCGTCCGCGGTCGTACGGGCGGGGCGGTAGGGCCGGTTGCTGGTGATCGCGCTGTAGGCGTCGCACACGGTTACGATCCGCGATTCGACCGGGATCGCGCCGCCGGCGAGACCGTCGGGATAGCCCGAGCCGTCGTAGCGCTCGTGTGAGGAACGCACGAAATGCCCGACAGTCGCGAGGACCCCCCCGACCCCGTTGAGCATTGTCTCGCCGTCGATCGTGTGCCGGCGGATGATCTGCCATTCGCAGTCGTCAAGCTCACCGGGCTTGTTGATGATCGTCTTGGGCACGCGGATCTTGCCGACGTCGTGCAGCAGCGCGGTGAACTCGACGTTGCGCCTGGTCGCGGCATCGAGGTGGAGCGACCGTGCGACGGCCACAGCGAGATCGACCACGTCGCGGCTGTGCTCCCCGGTGTAGTGGTCGTCGGCTTCGACCATGTCCCCCAGCAGTAGCGCCGTGCCACGGTACGCGGTGCTGAGTGCGAGCTCGTGGTCAAGGCGCTGCTCGCGTTCGCGCGCGAACACCCACAGCACCCCGACCAGCGGCAGGACCAGGAGCACGAGGCCGGGCCGGGGGAGGGCTGCGGCGGCGACGAGCAGCCCGGCAGCCGACAGGCAGAACTCGGTCAGGTACAGCCACAGCATCGGGAGCTGCTCGGACGGTGGGATGCGTTCCGCGAACCACGTGCGTGCGAGGCCGGCACCGGAGTCGAAGATCACCTGCCCACCGAACGCGGCGAGCAGGATCGGCCAGCGCTCCCATGACAGGGACTCGTCGGCGGCGAGCACGAGCACGATCGCAGGGCCCAGCGTGTGAAAGCTGTCCCCGCCCAACGCGAGCAGGCGCGTTAGTGGAACCCTGCCGCGGAGCAGCTGCGGCAACTGATCGGCGACCAGGCAGGCGGCGACGATCAGCGGCACCAGCGGCGTGGGCAGCACGAACAGCATCGGAACGAACACGAGCTGCGTCGGGGTCGTCCAGGCGCTGCCGACCGGGAACATGACCCTGCCGGTCAGGACATATGCGACGGCCGTCGCCGCGAGTGCGCTCGCCGACAGCGGACGCGTCCAGGTAGCGAGCGTCGCAAGTGGAATCGCTACTGCCAGGAACGCGCCGGTGCCGGCTGCCTCTGTGATCAGCAGCCGCCGGCAGCGCTCGTGCTCGGCATGTCGCTCGCGTCCAGCGATCAGCAGGCTCGCCGACTCCGGATTCGCGTACGAATCTATGTCCATCGCTAAAGCCGTGGCCGGCGTCTGCGCATCGGCTGGGCCTCAGCCGCGCCGCCATGGGTCGATGAAGACGTCATCGACCCGCGGCGAGCCTGTCAGACCTGTGAGCCGGATCGAGACCTGCGCGGTCCCGCCGGAGAGGAGCCCGGGTAGGAGGGAGGCGGTGAGCATCACCGGACTGGGGGTCCACTTGCCTGTTGCGATGACGACGCCGGTCGGGATTACGAGCGCGCCGTACACGACGCTCACCGCCGCCGTTCCCGACCCTGTGACGAAGAAGCGAAGGGTGGGGTTCGCTGCATCGACGCAAGTCTGGGGCGACTGCCCGGAGGAGCCGGCGGGCAAGGAAAGCGAATCGGCGCCGAACGTGCCGGTGGCCGCGAAGGTCTCACTTCCGGCGACGCGGCTCGCACCACCACTGAGCGTCCAAGGCGAGCTGGTGAAGTCGGAGTTCTCGAAATCGCCGCCAGGCGCAAGCTCGTACGAGGCGTCGTCGCCCCACGGCGCGAACGGCTGGCTGACTGCCGCCGAGCTGCAGGGGGTGAGACTGATCAGGGCGGCGCCGGCGACCGAGGCTGAGCAACCGAGTGAAACGGCTGCGCCGAGCGCGCAACCGACCGAGGCCGTACCGAGAATCCTGCGGGCCGAGCTGACCAAAGATCCGTCCTCCGATGCGTTGGGTGCGGGCGTCAGCGGGTATCCGCCATCCCCCTCCGGAGGTCACGCCACGCGCATGCACGGCGTTTATCGGCATTTCGCGCGGGAGCTTTAGGCAGGTTTGTGTCGAATTTGGAAGGTTTCTCTAGCGGCTCATAATCAGGGTCGGCTCGGCGTCGGATCGGCGCGATGCGCGCCATGTCCTCGCCAAGCGTGAGCTCGTCGGGCGTGCGAGCGGGTCGGCGATGCGCCCGAGCACGCGCACGAGCTGTGGATCGAACTGGGTTCCGGCGCAGCGGCGCAGCTCGGCGAGCGCGTCAGCGATCGGAAGGGCAGGGCGGTAGGGCCGGTTACTCGTCATCGCGCTGTAGGCGTCGCACACGCTTACGATCCGGGACTCGATCGGGATCGCCTCTCCGGCGAGGCCGTCGGGATAGCCTGAGCCGTCGAAGCGCTCGTGGGTCGAACGCACGAGATGCCCGACGGTCGCGAGGACCCCTCCAACCCGTTTGAGCATTGTCTCGCCCTCGATCGTGTGCCGGCGGATGATCTCCCACTCCGACTCGTCGAGCTTGCCGGGCTTGTTGATGATCGCCTTGGGCACGCGGATCTTGCCGACGTCGTGCAGCAGCGCCGTGAACTCGACGTTCCGGCGCCTGGCGGGGTCGAGCCGGAGTGCGCCTGCGACAGCGAGCGCGAGGTCGACGACGTCGCGGCTGTGCTCGCCGGTGTAGTGATCATCGGCTTCGACGACGTCTCCAAGCAACAGCGCGGTGCCGCGGTAGGCGGTGCTGAGCGCGAGCTCATGATCAAGCCGCTGCTCGCGCTCGCGCGAGAACAGCCACAGGAGCCCGATCAACGGCAGAATCAGCAGCACCAGGCCGGGACGCCCGATCGACGCCGCGGCAGCGAGCAGGCCGACGCAGGACAGGCAGGCGTCGGTCAGGTACATCCATACCATCGCGAGCTGGCCGGAGGGGGCGATTCGCTCCGCGAACCACGTACGCCCGAGCCCGGCGCCCGCGTCGCAGACGACCTGTGCGCCCAACGCGAGCACGAGCACCGGCCAGAGGTCCCATCGCAGGCGCTGGTCTCCCGCGAGAACGAGTACCAGCGCCGGGCCGAGCGAGAAGAAGCAGTCGCCGATTCGCGCGAGCGCGCGCGTGAGCGAGACACCGCGGCGGAGGATGAGCTGCGGCAGCTGATCGGCCAGCCAGCAGCCGGCGACGATCAGCGGCACCAGCGGCGTCGGCAGCAGGAACAGCATCGGGACGAACACCAGCTGCGTCGGGATCGTGGCGGCACTGCCGACCAGGAACGTGACGCGGGTGGCCGCGATGTAGGCGGCCACTGTCGCCGCGAGCGCGACCGGGGAAAGCGGCCGCGCCCAGGTCGCAAGCGTCGCCAGCGGAATCGCGACCGCGAGGAAGGCGACGGCGCCGACAGCCTCGGTGATCAGGAGCCGACGGTCCAGCTCGACGTGACGTTCACGACCTACGATCAGAAGAGCTTCTGACTCCGGAGTCTCGTAGGAGTCTATATCCATGGCTTTACGTGTGACTCCGAGGGTGTCCTCGGGTCGGCGCTCAGGAGTCCTCGATCGGCCTGTCAGCCGCCGCGCGTCCACGGATCGATGAACACGTCGTCCACCTGTGGGGAGCCGGTCAGACCGGTGAGCTCGAGCGAGACCTGTGCGGTGCCGCCTGACAGCAGCCCGCCGACCAGGGATCCGGTCACCATGACCGGCGTCGGAGCCCAGTTGCCGGCTGCGACCACGACGCCGGTCGGGATCACGAGCGACCCGTACGCGACGTTGACGGCGACCGTCCCGGAGCCCGCGACGAAGAAGCGGACGGTGGGGTATGCGGCGGTGACACACGTCTGCGGCGAATCGGCGGATGCGCCTGCGGGCAGGGAGAGCGAGGAGGCGCCGAGCGTGCCGGTGGCCGCGAACGGCTCGCTCCCCGGAACGATCTGTGCGCCGCCGCTGAGCGTCCATGGAGAGCTCGTGAAGTCCGAGCTCTCGAAGTCGCCACCGGGCGCGAGCTGATACGAGGAGGGATCGCCCCACGGGGCGAACGGCTGGCTGACCGCATTCGAGTTGCAGGTGTTCAGACTGACCAGATCGGCCTGGGCGGCCGACACCGACGCTGCGAGCAGGACGGTCGCGCAGATCGCGCAACCAGCCGAAACAGTACCGAGCATTCTGCGGGCTGGGCCAAGCACTTCTGTCCTCCGATGTGGGTGGTTGCGGGCGTCACCGGTACTCCTCCCGCCCTGTTCGGAAGAAGCACATGCGCAAGCACGCCATGTATCGGCACGATTGACTGCGGTCTTTATGCAGCGGCGCCGGAACTGGACGCTCGTCCGAGCGAGTGAGCGACTAGTCGCGCGGCGGCGTCTGCGAATCGCCTGACAGCTTCGATGCGAGGTCGTCGAGCAGGTCGGCTACCCGCTTGGTGACCGGCTCCCGGGCCTCCGCGAAGCGCTCCGACACTTGCGCGCGAGCGTCAGCGAGGATCTTGCCGAGGCTGTCGTCGGTTGTGACGTATCCAAGCTCCTCGGGTGAGGGGCGCCTGACGCCTTCGGCCGCCGCATCGCGAGCGGCCTGGCGCGCTCGCTCACGGGCCAGGTGGGCCTCGCGGATCTCGCGTTCCAGGTCGGCGAGGCGCGCATCGGTGGCGGGATCGGCGCTCGCGCGCGGCGGGGTGCTCGCGCTCGCAGGCCGGTTGGCGGCCGATCGCGGCGGCTCTCGATGCGTGCCAGGGGACGCGTCGCGCAGCCGGCGGATCTGTCCGTAAGCGTCCTGGACCGCCTCGAATCGCCGTGCCGACTCAGCCGAGCCGCCGTTGTGGTCAGGGTGATGCAGCTGTACGAGCCGGCGATAGGCGGCCCGGAGCTCCGCGTCGGAGACGCCAGGGCTCACACCGAGGGTCTCGTACGGGTCCGTGCGACTCGCTGCCATCTAGCGGATGATGGTAGTTGGCGGGGTGCGCGATGGCGACTAGGATCGCAGCGGCATGGGTGAGGACGAGAGGGACTGCGCCGACGGTCGCGTTCCGCGCTGGGACGTCTTCGGGACATCGCCCGACGCGGTGATCGTGATCGATGCGCTGGGTCTGGTGCGTGATTGGAATCCGGCGGCCGAACGCATGTTCGGTCACAGCCGGCTCGAAGCGCTCGGCAGGGAGACCGCTGAGCTGATCGTTCCTGAACCACTGAGATCCGCGCACCGAAATGCGCTGCGGCGCTATCTGGAGACGCGCGAATCGACGATCCTCGACCGGCCGCTCGAGGTCTCTGCGCTGCGCAGCGACGGCTCGGAGTTCCCGATCGAGATCACGGTGACAAGGCTGCCGGACGTCGAGCCTCCGTTGTTTGCCGGGTTCGCACGAGATCTCAGCGCGCGTGAGGTGGTGAGGCTCGGACGTCTCCAGCGGCAGCTTACCTTTCTCGCCAACGCCGGGCTCGTGCTCGACAGCTCGCTGGACTACAACGAGACTCTGCAAGGAATCGCCGCGCTGACCGTTCCCGAGCTCGCTCAGCTCACGGTGATCGACCTGCTCGAGGATGCGGGCTCGATCCACACCGCGGTTGCGTGCTCACCGGTGCCTCAGCACGCCAGAGCGGTCGAGGCGATGCGACGAATGCATCCGATCGATCTTGGCGGCACGCATCCCGTCGCCGGGGTGCTGCGGAGCGGCGCGCCGGTTCTGCTGCCCTCGATGAGCCCCGACTTCCAGCGCGAGATCGCAACCGGAACCGAGCATTTCGAGCTGATGCGGCGCCTGCGCTATCACTCGGCGATCGTCGTCCCGCTTGTCGCCCGTCAGCACGTGCTCGGGACGCTGTCGCTGCTACGCATGGAAGGTGCGCTTCCTTACGACGAGGATGATCTTGTGCTGGCCGGCGATCTCGCCCGGCGAGCCGCGCTGGCGGTAGACAATGCCCGCCTGTTCGAATCCTCGCAGCATCTCGCGCGGACGCTGCAGGAGAGCCTGCTGCCGCACGCTCTGCCGGAGATCCCGGGCGTCCGCATGGCAGGCCGGTATCGCGCGGCGGCGCAAGGGCAGCACGTCGGCGGCGATTTCTACGACGCGTTTCCGACTGGGGATAACAGATGGGGAATCGTGATCGGCGACGTCTGCGGTAAGGGCGCGCAGGCTGCCGCGCTGACTGCGCTGGCGCGGTACACGATCAGGGCGCTCGCCGATCGTGACCCGGCCACCGTGCTGCGGCTTCTGAACGAAGCTGTGATCCGAGATCAGGGCTTCGTGCGAGAGCGGTTCCTGACCGCCCTGATGGTGGTCGCGGGCGCAGGCGCAGGCGCGGACGCGGGGCGGCTGGAGCTGGAGCTGGTGGCCGCCGGTCATCCCGCGCCGCTCGTGCTGCGCAGCGATGCCGCCGCGGGCCCCAAGGTCGAGAAGATCGCGGTCTCGGGGCCGTTGATCGGGGTGAGTCCCGACGTCGCGTACGTGGCCAGCCGTACGGTCCTGAGTCCCGGCGACGCGATCA
>Ga0302325_10002335_pt1 | contig 46245 bp, 31 predicted proteins | sample Palsa_T0_2_FD_201948 | JGI IMG/M metagenome (GOLD analysis project Ga0302325, IMG submission 201948) | Peat permafrost microbial communities from Stordalen Mire near Abisko, Sweden - Palsa_T0_2 | ecosystem: Environmental > Terrestrial > Soil > Palsa > Peat permafrost | place: Sweden: Abisko...
AACTCGATTTTCCCGCGCGTTTCACGGGCCATGCGTTTGGCTTCCGACACCACACTGGCGTCGGGTTCGTAGCCTTCCGGGGTCGCCACGCGAATGTGCGCTCCTGTGCGAGCGCCCACGCTCAGCAGCGAATGGCACACGTTGTTCCCATCACCGACGTAGGCGATTTTTGCGCCGCGCAGGTTCCCGAAGCGTTCCTCCAGCGTAAAGAAGTCCGCAAACGCCTGGCACGGGTGGTAGAGATCCGACAGCGCATTGATCACCGGCACGTGCGAATTTTCGGCAAGCTGGCTCAGCGACTCCTGCTTGAATACGCGAGCCACGATTCCATTGACCCAACGGGAAAGACTCTTGGCCACGTCGCAAATGGACTCCCGCTCGCCGAGATGCGTTACCGTGTGATCGAGAAACACCGACGAGCCGCCGAGACTGGCAATGCCAACTTCAAAGGAAACCCGCGTACGCAGCGAAGGTTTTTCGAAAATCATCGCAAGAAATCGGCCGGCCAGCGCACCACGGTAGCGGTCGGGGTGTGCTTTCACATCGGCGGCAAGATGCAGAATTTCCCGCGTCTGCGCGGGGCTCCATTCCATCCCAGTGAGAAGATCGTTGGTTCGAATTACCGACGGTGCTGCGGTTGCGTTCATCGTTACCTCGCTGCAGCCAGCGTGGCGGGCTGCTTCTGCGTTTCGGGTTTGGTTCTTTCAGAAACGATGGTGCCGGATGCCTTCGACACAGCCTTAAGAACACGTTCAAACTTTGATAAGAACTCCGCGACATCAGCGCGGCTGATAATGAACGCTGGTAGCAAACGAACGATGTGTTCGTGCGTGCAATTGATGATCAGGCCCTGACGGAGCCCTTCGGTGACGATGGGCGCGCCATCGACGGACAGGTCCACCCCCACGATCAGGCCTTCCCCGCGCACTTCGCGAATAAATTCAAAACGCGCCGCCAGTTTTTCCAGGCCCGCGCGCAGTTGAGCGCCGCGTTCTCCAACGTTCTCGAGCAGGTTCTTTTTTTCGATGACGCTCAGGACTTGCAGAGCAGCCGCGCAAACGAGAGGGCCGCCTCCAAAAGTTGTGCCGTGCATTCCAGGCGTAAACGCCGAAGCGAATCGCTCGTTCGCGATGATCGCGCCCAGCGGGAGGCCGCCTGCGAGCGGTTTTGCGATCGCCACAACATCCGGAGCCCGTTCGAATTTCTGATACGCGAAGTAGCGGCCAGTACGCCCCAGACCACATTGAATTTCATCGGCGATCAACGCGGCGTCGTGCTGGGTAGCCAGCGCGCGGGCGCGGTTCCAGAATGCTTCGCTAACGGGAAAGATACCGCCTTCGCCCTGAATGGTTTCGACCACGATGGCGCAAACCGTGTCGTCAAATTTGCGCTCGAGGTCCGCCACGTCGTTGAACCGCACGAATTCGACGCCCGGAACCAGCGGCGCGAACGGTTCGCGGTACTTTTCGGGATAGGTGATCGAAACGGCGCCGAAAGTGCGCCCATGGAAGGAATTTTCAAGCGCGAGAATTCGAGTTTTCTTCGCACTACCCCCGCTCGCAGACTTGGCATGCGCGTACGCCCGCGCGAGCTTCAGCACCCCATCCATGGCTTCCGTGCCGCTGTTCGTGAAGAAAACGCGATCGAGCCCGGACCACTCGGCGAGTTTTCGTGCCAGCGGGCCTTGATACGGATTCTGGAACAGGTTGGAAACATGAATCGCGCGCCCCGCTTCCCGGCGAATCACCCGCACCAAATCGCGATGCGCGTGGCCCAGGGCGTTGACCGCGATTCCCCCCAGAAAATCCAGGTATTGGCGGCCCTCGGAATCGAAAAGATGGCAGCCGCGCCCATGCGTGAAAACGATCGGCGGGCGGCGGTACGTATTCATAAGATAGCGTGATTCATCGGCGCGGATTTTCTCCGCGGCCGAATGCCGGCGCGCTATTGTCGATTTTATTTTCATTGTACTGGTGCAGCGCCGTGCGCCGCGCTTGCGGACGAATGAAGGATCGGCAGCACCCGCGTGCCGTGCAAAATTGCGCCACTCGCGGCCGAAAGTAGCGACTTGGGCAACGTGCCACCGACGATGCGCACTTCGGAAATTCCCGCTGCGAGCGCGCGCTTGGCCGCCTCGAGTTTCAGAATCATGCCACCCGAAACTTTATTGTGGCGAATCAAGTCTTCAATTTCGCCGCCGCCGATCACTCGCAATACCTTTTCCCCGTCGAGAACGCCCTCGACATCGGTGAGAAAAATCAGCCGGTCCGCTTGGATGAATTCCGCCGCGGCTGCAGCCATATGATCGGCATTGATGTTGTAGATTTCGCCGTCCGCGCCAAGTCCAAGGCAGCACGCCACGGGAACCAACGCAGCTCTCCACAGCGAACGCAGAAAATCGAGATTCACGCCCGTGAGATAGCCTACAAATCCCAACCCACCCTCTCGCTCGTCAAGCTGCATTGGCTCAGCGAGAAAACAGGCGGCGTCGCTTGCGCTGATGCCAACCGCAGGTTGGCCGGCCAGCGAAATAGAACCCGCGAGCCGCTTATTGAGCAGGCCCGCGAAAACCATGATCGCCGCGTCGCGCGTTTCGCGGTCCGTTACACGCAGTCCGTTGACGAATTCGCTGGCGATTCCCATCCGCGCAAGTGTTGCGGTGAAGATTTTCCCGCCGCCGTGAATCACGAGCAACTCATGGCCCTCACGCGCAAGTTCGCTGACCTGGCGCGCGATGGCCTGCACGGTATCCTCGCGCTCGAGCAGCGCGCCCGCAATCTTGATTACGAATCTCACAGTAACCCTGCCGTTTCGGGAAAGCCCCACATCCCGTTCATGTTTTGCACCGCTTGGCCGGCCGCTCCTTTGCCGAGATTGTCGAGACACGAGACGATGACCAGCCGCTCGCCGCTGCCATCGACCGCGAATCCGATGTCGCAGAAATTTGTGTGGGTCACGTGCTGCAATTCGGGCAGTTGCCCGGCGGGCAGAATCCTCACCATCGGGCGCGACGCGAAAAAGTCCCGGTATAACGCCTCAATTTCGCTCGCGTCTCGCGAGCCCGCCAGTGACACATACAGAGTAGAGAGAATCCCGCGCTCGACGGGCAGTAAATGGGTCGCAAAAACGAAATCCTGCAGCGCGAGGCCGGTGTGTTCCGCGATTTCCGGCGTATGGCGATGGCTAAACACTCCATATGCCCGGAAGTTTTCGTTCACTTCGACGAAATGAGTCTCGCGTTTTGGTTCTTTACCGGCCCCGCTCACTCCCGACTTGCAATCACACACAATTCCCCGGGACAAATTGACCCAACCAGCTTCGATCAACGGCCGCAGGCCAAGGATCACCGATGTGGAATAGCAGCCAGGATTCGCGACGAGTTGCGCGTTCGGCAGGGCATCCGAATACAATTCCGGAAGTCCATAAACAACCTTTGCATTCGAGCCCGAATCGCTGGCTTCGAGTTTGTACCAACGCTCCAAAGTTTCAGTGTCGCGAAACCGGAACGCGCCGCTCAGATCGACCATTCGCAGAGCCGGATTCGAGGCGAACAGAGCCGGCACAAGCTCGAGCGAAGCTTCGTGAGGTGTCGAAAGAAAAACAACTTCCGCGCCGCTCTGCGCCACAGCTTCTACTGCAAGCGGCCGGCAAGGCGCGTCGCCCCAGCCGCGCAGTTGCGGGTACAGCTCGGTGAGGCACCGAACTCCAGCGTGCGCGCCACGCAGATAGAAGGTCGGCTTCTGTACGTTGGGGTGGCGCAGCAAAAGCCGCGCGAGTTCGAATCCCGCGTAGCCCGTTGCTCCGACTACCGCGACCCGCAAACCGTCGTTCATCCGAGCATCTCCTCGACTCGTTTCTGCACGGCGGCGCGCGCCTTCAGCGAGGGAGTGATTATCAGGACGGTGTCGTCGCCAGCTAGCGTGCCGGCCACTTCTTTCCAGCGTTCCGAATCCACCGCTGCGGCCAGCGGCTGCGCTCCGCCCGGCGGCGTTTTTAAGACCAGCATGTTTTGCGCCGGGCGAACGTCGAGTAGAAAAGACTTCACCGCGCGCGCGAGTCGCGATACCGCAGGCGATTCTTCGATCGCCGCTTCCGAGAGAGGTTTATAGCCTTCCGTCGTTTTTACAAGCCGCAACTCGCGGAGATCCCGGGACAGAGTCGCCTGAGTCACGCGCAGCCCCAGATGGATGAGTTGACGGCGCAATTCGTCCTGGCTGGCCACGGGCTCGGCCGCCAGAACCTTGAGAATCTGCCCTTGTCGAAATCGCTTATGTGCTGGCATCACGCTGCTATGCAACTTTATGCATTCCTCTGCATAATCATACAACATGAGGCTCGCCTGTCAAGGATTTGCCAGGCGAAATGTTCCAGAGGATGTTTGCCGCGAATATTTGAGATGAGAAAAAAAGAAGGACGCTGGATTTCCCCGTGCCGGGATATACAATTCCGCACCGGCGCACCGACAGGCGGCTGCCCGTGACCTTCGCGCCCGTGCGTGGAGTAGCAAAAGATGTCGCGGTGCCACCGAGCCGCACTTACTTTTAGGGGAGATGGGATGAGAAATTGGCTTCCAGCGATTTTCTTAGTTCTTGTGGCGGCAGGATCTTGTGCGGCACAGGCGCAGCGGCACCCCAATCCTCCCCCGGAGGTCGCGATCCGCGCCGGGAAGATTTTAGACGTTCGCACCGGCAGCTACGCGACCGATCAAATTATCTGGATCGAAGGTGACCGCATCAAAGCCGTCGGCAACGCATCGGATATAGAAGCAAAACTTCCGGCGGGAACGAAAATGTTGGATCTGTCGAATTCCACCATCTTGCCGGGACTGATTGATTGCCACACCCACCTGACCTACACACCCTATTCCTCAGGTCCCGCGGGCCTGCACATTTCATATCCGCGCCAGGCGCTGATCGGCGCACGCAACGCGCGCGTCACCCTCGAAGCCGGCTTCACGACCGTCCGCAACGTCGACGCTGGCGGATATTCCGACGTTGCGTTGCGTGACGCGATTCAAGCAGGCGACGTTCCGGGCCCCAGAATGCTTGTTTCCGGCCCGGCGCTCAGCATCACCGGAGGACACGGAGACGAAAACTTCCTCGCGCCGCAATTCGCCTGGTCCTCCGACGGCGTGGCCGACGGCGTCGATGGGGTCACGAAAAAAGTCCGCGAAAACATCAAGTACGGCGCAGACGTTATCAAATTCATGGCGACGGGAGGCGTGCTGTCAGAAGGAGATAATCCTGCGCTCGCCCAATACAGCCCAGAAGAAATGAAGGCGATCGTCGAGACCGCGCATGGACTTGGGCGCAAAGTTGCCGCTCACGCGCACGGCGCGGCGGGAATCAAGGACGCGGTGCTCGCCGGGGTGGATTCCATCGAGCACGGCAGCTACATCAATGCTGAAGATATAGCGCTGATGAAGCAACACGGAACCTACCTCGTTCCGACGGTGTATTTGGAAGACTGGCTGATGGAGAACGTGCAAACTCTTGGCCTGACGCCCAATATGATCGAAAAAGCTAAGGTGGTTCTACCCATCGCCCAGCAAAATCTTTCGCACGCTTTTAAGTCTGGGGTGAAGATTGCGTTCGGCACGGACGCGGCGGTTTACCCGCATGGATTAAACGCCCATGAATTCGGCAAGATGGTCGATATGGGCCTCTCGCCGCTGCAATCGATCCAAGCCGCGACCCTAAACGCTTCCGACCTGATCGGCTGGGCCGATCGCGTAGGCACTCTCGAGCCGGGAAAATTCGCTGACATTGTCGCCGTGCAGGGTGACCCGCTCACCAACGTTCGCGTCCTGGAAAATATCAACTTTGTGATGAAGGGCGGCGAAATCATCAAGAATCGGCAATAGACGTACCGTTCGTCGGCATTCGGCCCGTATGTTAAGATTGTGACAAGTCAGTAGGCCCGTAGCTCAGTTGGCTAGAGCGCCACCTTGACACGGTGGAGGTCAACGGTTCGAGCCCGTTCGGGCCTACCATTTTTCCTGGGCGCTGGGGGGTTGATCTCCGCAGGTGCCTCAGTAAAAGCCTTTTCGCCGCTTTCTCGTTTTTTGGTTCTTCCGCGGAATGAAATGAGAAGCTTACGCCTCCGAATTCTGGCCTACTGCTCCGTCGCGAGGTCCGGTATATTGACCGCGCGCTCTTGGGGACGGCATCTCTAAAAAGACAAAGAGTTCGAGCCTGCCAGCAGCGAAGTAGATCGATATGAAAGTGCGTCTGACCACCGCCCCGAAAAGGACTTGGACAATCTGCCAGGTCTGAAGTCCACTGAACGATCGTTTGCTCTTGCGCGACAACGTCAACGGCCAAAGAGATCTCGACAGACCAATTGATGAACGGAGGAACGAATGTTGAAAGGATTTAAGCAGTTTCTGCTCCGAGGTAACGTTGTGGATATCGCCGTAGGCATCGTTATTGGAGCTGCATTCGGCGCGGTGGTTACTGGATTGGTGAAGGACTTGCTCACGCCGTTTATTGCCGCCATCGTCAAGGTGCCGGATTTTTCCGGGCTTAACTTCTCCCTGAATAGCAGCAAGTTCGCTTACGGCGACTTTCTCAATGTCTTACTCTCATTCATTATCATCGCTGCTGCCGTCTATTTCTTCGTGGTGGTGCCGGTCAATGCGCTTATCGCGCGGGCGCGGAAAGAGCCGCCGGCCGATCCCACGACCAAGAAGTGTCCGGAATGTTTGAGCGAAATTCCAATCGGCGCGCGTCGCTGCGCCTTCTGCACTGTCCAACAATCGTAATCAAGGGTAGAAAACTGAGGTTCAAACTTTACTGGGACGGCGGTTTCGGTGGCTCAGCGCTTGGCGGTGGGCTGGCCGGAACGGCTCCGGGGCTCGCCTCCGTGACCCGAGGCGGGTACAGCAACGCCAGATACGTCCGCCTGAATGCGGAATGTTGCGTTCCGGGAGCAATCACGATTGCCTGGACGGTATAACGCCCGCCCTGCAGTTTCGTCAGAGGCAGGCTGATCCGAAACGACGCGACGTACTTCTTCGGATCCACCGATGCGGGGGCCAGCAACGGCGTCGCGTTAATCTGCAAACCGTTCCGGAAAAAGATCAATCCCGCGCGCAGAGAGCTTCCGTCGATAGACTCTTTCTTCTCAGTTGTTTCGGGATAGTAGGCCTGGAAGAAGACGTAAAGGGTCTGGCTCTGCGTGAACAAACGAGTGACGCTGGGGATAATCGTTTCACCATTCACTTCGAGCGGCGAGCTCACGAGTTTGGCGCTCAAGCCCTGCCGTTTCGTTTGAACTTCGGACGATTTCTGCGCTGGTACCAACTGGCTGGAGAGCACCACGGAACTGAGGACCATCTTCCCGGGCTGCGACGCCGGCACCGAAAGATTTTGCTCAAACGTGCCTATCTTTCCCGACTCGTTTTCCCGGGCGACAAATTTCAGGCGGTAATTCCCGGGCGCGAGCACCACGCCACCCTGATACAACAGGTTTTTCTTGTTGATCTCCTGGAAACGCTCCGCGTCGAGCCTCACCTGGGTCGTGTCGTGAAGTTCGGCGACGCTTTCGCCCGATGGCACCGCGCGAACCTGTACCGCAAAGTCAAATTCAGCCCGCCGCTGCCCGTGCTTTTCGGCCCAATCGAGCGCGCTCGCGGAAATCTTGGCGGCGATCGGGACGTAGGTCTGCTGGTCGCTCAGCCGGAACATTCCCGTCTCGACCGCGACAGGAAGTTCCACGAGGGGATTGTCCGAATTGACAGCGTCGGCGAGTTGCTGGGCGCGGTCTTCCTTTTCCAGGTGCTGGAAATCGCGTGGCGCGTAGTACCCTTCGCGATAGCGAACGTGCGCGCCCGGCGCGTTCACCTTCACACGGATTGTTCGCCAGCGGCCATCGCGCTTCACCTCGGCGCCCAGGTTGTACCCGATCAGATAGTATCCGCCGTTCTCCTGCTGGATCTTTGGGAAAGCGTCATTCAAATCTCCCAGATCAAAAAAGGCCTTCCCGCCGGTATCGGTCGAAAGGGTCGCGAGCGTGTCCCGCGAATCTTCGCGCTGGTCGGTTTGATGAAACACGGACGCGCCCGTAAACATGGAGGTTCCGGTAGCCGCATTCGTGGTCGTATCGCCGCCCGGCGGCGCGGCCATCAATCCGCGGGAATCGATCGAATAGATCGAAACGTCGGCGCGATTCGCGGCATCGGTCGCGGCTCGAAGCTGCGTCCGGTTTTCTTCGCCTGTCTGGGTGATTCCGCCGGTAAATTCGACCATCGCCTTTCTTCCCGGGATTCCGCTCAGCACGTTGGCCAGCCCTTCCACGGCCGCGAGTTTTTGGTCGGTGTTGAACACGTTGAACTCGGTTTCGTCTGGAGTGAAAGCCGCTCCGGTGTATTCCTGGACGTCATACTCCCCGTTTTGCGCGGCGGCATAGAGAGGACTAGCGAGATCGGACGAGCTTGTCTCCGTTAACTGCGCGATAGCTTTCTGCAGAGTCGCTTGGTCGTTCGTGAAATTTGCGAGCACCGTAAGCTTGGTGGAAAACGCCACAATCGCCACGACATCCGCTTTGGTCATTTGCGATTTCACGAATTTTTCGGCGGCATCGTGCGCGCGAATCAAGTCGTCTGGCTGCATGGATGTCAGGTCAAAGAAAAGCACAAGCAGGCGGCGGTCACGGAGTTGATCGCTGACTTCCGCTGCGCCCGGCGCATTCGGTCCTTCGTTGTCTACCGGCACTACGATCGGTTTGGCGTCTTCCGTTCCCGCGGTTTCGATGTTTTCGATGTCCGCATACGAGAAATTCGTAATGGCTTGGGCCTTACCGTCGTCAGTGACGGTGAATTGGTCCGCACGTAATCCCTTAATGGGCTTGCCCGATTTGTCCGTGACCTCCACATCAATCCGAACCAAATCCGACGATGTCCGGAGCACCTGCGTTTGGCTTGGCTGTGCAGGCGCAACAGGCGGCGCCTCCCGAGCGGGGATCGCGACCGGAGTGGACTGCTTTGGGGAAGACGGCCCCGGTGGGTTGCTGGATTGCTGTGGTGATTGGCCCAGGGCCGATCCTCCGAGAAGGAGCGCCGCGACCAGCAAAGCCACGAGTGTGAAGCCCAGATTTCTCATCAGAAGTTATACCGCATCATAATATCCATCGTGCGCATCGAGCCCGCACCCGTCACGCGCCCAAATGATGACGAGCCCAGCAGCGTGGAAAGCCCCGAAAAGCTGGGCGTATTGGAAAGATTCTGGACTTCCCAACGAACGTCCAAATGGTGCCGCTCCTGCGGGCCGAAGCGGAAAGATTTTGCGAGCGATGCGTTCCAGTTAAATTTGCATGGGCCTTCAATCGCTCCGCGCCGCTCGTTGCCGTACTCCGTGGTAGGGGGCGTCGCGAAGGCCGCGGTATTGAAAAACGCCAGCGGCGATCCCCCACAAATGCCGACGTTGGGATTGCCGATCTGATCCGCACGGAGAGAAAAACTCGCCCCGGTTCCGTTATCCGCTGCCGTGCCGCCCAGGTAAGCCGTAACCGGAGTCCCGGTTTGCCAGGTGACGATGTTCTGTAGCCGCCAGTTGCCCAGAACGTGTTCGGCCCAGCCGTGGGTTCCGTAGCGATGATGTTCCCCCAAGGGCAGCTCGTATAACGACGCCACGCGCACTTGATGCCGCACGTCGAAGGAGGAGAGCCCTCGCTCGGCGGCATAATTGCCGTCTTGTTGCACGACAATCGGCGCCGTGCCGCCGATGGTGCTGGCGTCGTCGAGCGACTTCGCAAATGTGTAAAATCCTTGCAGTGAAACGCCGTGCGTGAAGCGATGAACCAAGCGCACCTGCAGTGCGTTGTAAATCGAATTTGCGCCGGATTGATCGAAGTAAAAACTGTTGGCGTCCGGAATCTGGAAAGAATTTTGCGTGTTCAAGGGACTGGTTCCGAGCGGTGCGCGATTCGGCGCGCGCAGCAGATCCAGGTCGGTTCCTTTGGTCCCGGTGTACGTCAAATCCAAAATCCAATTCTGGGAGAACGATGTTTCGGTGCCCAGCGTCCAAATCTGCGCGTATCCGTCCTTGTAAAAAGGATCGACCCCGCCTTTATTCGAAATGGTGCTGGTGCTCGGGAAACCATTCTGGAGCGTAAGAACCTGGGTGGGCGAGGTGATTAGGTTTTCCGACGTCGCAAACGGCGGTTCGTATTCGAGATACTGCTGCGCCAGCGAATTGTAAATCGCCTCGTTATAGAAGATCGAATATCCGCCGCGAACGACCGTTTTGGGTTTGATTATTTTCGGTAACCACGCAAACCCAATGCGCGGCGCCCAGTTTCCATAGTCGCCGTGAACCAGCGCGCGAGGGAACGTGCCGCTGAAGGACCCCGTCGCGCCGGGCGTGACCACGTCCACCTGCGTCGCCGCGGAATTCAAATCGAGATTGGCGATGCGATCGTACACGTCCACCGGCGGCGTCGCCGCCTCGTAGCGCAATCCAAAAAGAAGAGTGAACTGCTTGTTGATCCGCCAGTCATCCTGGCCATACGCAATGAAATCCCAGCTGCGCAGATAGGCGTTCGGGCCGAATTGCACGGTCGTGCTGTACGGAAGGCCCAGCAGAAAATCGGCAAGTTCGTAATACGGCTCGGTCCCGGCGCTGGGCGACACCGGCTGGCCCGCTGCATTCAATTGCGACGTCAGCACTCCCGTGAAATTAAATCGTCCACGCGGCTGAGGATTGGATTCGGAGTTCAGCTCGATGCGCCGAATCTCGCCGCCAAAGGTCACCGTGTGTTTTCCGTGAACCCATTTCAAACTGTCTCCCAAGCGGAGCGTCTGATTGCGCACCAGCGACGGCACTGGATCGTTCAATCCCGAAAGGCTCGTGAAACTGATTGCCGGAATCCCGTAGGTTAACGGGTCGGTGGCTACTCCCGTGATTCCCAGCTCACCTGCAATATCGTTCTTGAACGAATTATCGCTGAGAATCTGCGTGCGGCTGCGGCTCCAGTTCAGTTGTGTGTTTTCCACCAAATGCGCGGTCCAGTTGTGCGAAAGCCCCAAAGTTACCGACTGATTGAGCGTGGACTCGGTGCCGGCCGTGCTCGGAAAACTGCCGAATGTATTTTGGCGGGTCGAACTCAGGTTGTAGCCGCCATTCAGGCTGAATTTGGAATTGATGGTATGCAGCACATGGATGTTCAAATTATCGCTGTCTACCGGAACCGTCGTTTGCAGCAAATAGTTTTGCACCGATCCCGGCAAATTCGGCTGCGGATAAAACGCGAGCAGCCCCGCCGCCGCGGAATTTATGGTCGGAATCTGACAGCCGTTGCCGAGGGGCGTGCGCGGTCCGGCGAAATTTGAAAACGGATTGTAGAGCGTAATCCCCAGCCCGCAGAAATCCCCACTCCGTTCCGCCGCCGTGGGCACGGTCGAGTACGTGTCGAGCGCGCTCGATTGCGTTTCGTGCTGGTAGTTGATGAAGAAATAAGTTTTGTCGCTGCCGTTATAAATGTGAGGGATTTCGAGCGGTCCGCCCAGGTTTCCGCCGAACCTCTCGTCGTAATGGCTTGGCTTGGGAACCTGATTTCCGGTGATCGAATAAGGCCTCGCGTCAAATGCCGAATTCTCGTAGCGATCGTAAAAACTGAATCGAACTCGGTTTACAGTCTGGCGCCCTAATCTTCCGCGGCCTCCAAATCCTCCCCCTCCGCCGGGTCCGCCCGGCCCCCCCGGACCGCCTCCTTGACCAAAGAGTTGGCCGCCGCCTCGGCCGCCAGATCGTCCGCCTTGATCGCCCGGAGTGCCGGGCACGAGTCCGCCGCCAGGCCCAAATCCGCCCGGGCCGTTGGCCGTCAGGCTCTGCCCCACGGTTCCTTGCAGCAAGAAAGAATCGGAAGTCGCGTTGGAATTGGCGTTGGCTGAAAGTGAAGCTTCTGCTTGCGGCGCTACGCCCGCGCCACCGCTCGCCTCTGCGGTTTGCGGATTAGTTCCTTCGCCTGTGAGTTCGGTCTGTTCGAAGCCGCCGCCAGCCAGACCTTCGCTAATGGCATTCGTTACGCCCGCGGGAACCTGTCCTCTTCCGCCGTTTCCTCCGCGGGAGCCTGGACCGTTCGAGCCTGAACCACCGGCAGAATTCGCCGCGGCGTTCTGTCCGTTCCCACGCCGGTTTTCGGGTCCGGTGCGCCGATTCGAAGCAGGTGTCCCTGGCTTCGCCGATAGTTCCGCGAGAGTTGCGACGCGTAACATAAGCGAAATCGGACCGGTCGTCGTCACGGGAATTTCAACCAGCCGCGATGTTTGTAAAAATCCCAGCTGCGCGGCTTCGATTCGATAATGTCCGGCAGGGATCTGCGGAAATTCGAACTTCCCGGATTCATCGGTCCAGCTCAGCCAGACTTTATTGGTGTCCGTTGAAATCAGGCGCACTGTGGCGCCCGGAACGCCGGTTCCTTCGGAGGTTCGGATGACTCCGGTAACCCCCGCCGGCGGACCCGCATCCTGCCGCGCCGAACTCGGAAGCGCCACCATGGCCCACATCACCAAAGGCGCCAGCAGGTTCCACATCCAACGGGCGCGCGCTTTTTCTCGAGCGGGCGACCTCATGCGATTCGCCCCGCCACACCCGTCCGTCCGGTCCACCAAAAAAGCTCCTCAGTTCCGCCTACAGTGGATGATTCACTTTTCAACGCGCCGCAGTTCCAGAAATCTCGGCGACGACTGACTGGTTGACTATATCGGTCTCGCGGCGAATTCTCCGGAAATCAAAGCCTTTTCATCGGATCCAGCAAGAGACGGCGCGCGAAAGACGATTCCTGATGATTTCATTCCCAGCGACCAAAAAATGGAACTTTGTGTGCCCGAGAACCGAACTTTAAAACGCAGGTTTGGCAGGTCGAACTGTGGCTGGCCACCCATTGCTCGCACGGCCAGCATCCAGCGGACTCGAATTCATGTCAATCACAACAAGAACACGTCGAACGACGTCTACGTTGTCCGGCCACCGCGTAATTCGCAGGCTGCACGGCTGCGCAAAACTCTGTCTGGTGCTTACCGTCGCCGCGCTGCTCGCTTTGGCCGGTGCGCCACTGCGGAGTCAGCAGCAGGCTCCGCCCATTTCGGTCGACGTCAAGATGGTGAGCATGCTGGCGACGGTCCGTGACAAGCACGGGCACCTTGTCAGCAACTTGACCAAGGACGATTTCGTTCTCGAACAGGACGGCCACCCACAAACGATCACGTATTTTGCTCAGGAATCCGATCTTCCTCTGACCTTGGGATTGCTCGTCGATACCAGCATGAGCCAGCGGCGCGTCCTCGATCAGGAGCGCAGCGCCAGCCACGATTTTCTCGATCAGGTATTGCGCGAAGACAAAGACAAGGCGTTCGTCATCCACTTCGATTACGAAGTCGAACTACTTCAGGACCTCACTTCTTCCCGCAAGAAACTCGATGCGTCCCTCGACCAACTCGGGGCCCCGGCATTCTCGCAGGCTTCCAGTGGCGGCTCGAACGGCGGCGGTCATGGTTCTCACGGGAGAGGCGGCGGTGGCACGCTGCTCTACGATTCCGTGTACCTCGCCTCGAATGAATTGATGAAGAAGCAACAGGGACGCAAGGCTCTGATCATTCTTTCCGACGGAGTGGACCGCGGCAGCAAAGTATCTTTACAAGAATCCATTGAAACGGCGCAGCGCGCCGACACCCTCGTTTACTCGATTCTGTTTGCCGATAAAGAAGGTTACGGAAACGGCGGTGGTTTCGGCGGTCCGCACGGTGGCGGCGGAGGCGTGGGCGGACTGGGCGGAGGTGGCCACCATCGTTACCCTGAAGAATCGCGTCCTGACGGGAAAAAGATTCTCGAGCAAATATCCAGGGAGACCGGCGGGCGTTTTTTTGAAGTCTCGAAAAAGCAGCCCATCGACCAGATCTATACCGCCATCAACGAAGAACTCCGCAATCAGTACAGTCTCGGATACGTCCCCGATAAAGCGGACGCCACGGTCGGGTATCACAAAATCCATCTCACCGTAAAGCAGAAGGACGCGATCGTTCAAACGCGAGACGGTTATTATGCCGACCGCTAACCGGCGCTCTTTTGACTTTGCGCGGCGATGGGGCCCTCGTGCGGCGCGGCCGTGATCTTACAGATAGGAGGCCGAAGTCATCATCCCAGCGCCATAGATCCGGCGACATGCATTGGGCGACCATGACATCCGGCGAGCCCCCTTAGGAGAGAGCCTTGTGGAGGAACGCCAAAGTTCGAGCCCATGCATCCGCCGCCGCTTCGGGCCGGTAGCCGGTCGTGTTGTTGGGATTTTCAAACGCGTGACCCGCTCCGTCGTAGATCTTGACGTCGATTCGCCGATTCAATCCTTTCATCGTTTTCTCAAATGCGTTGACGTCCGCGGGCGTAATTCCGTGATCGTCTGCGCCAAAATTCCCCAGCACCGGCGCGAAGATTTGTTGAATATCGTTGGGATCCGTCGGCAGCGAGCCGTAATTGACCACGCATGCCGCAAGGCGCGGTGTGTGAATCGCCAGTTGCAGCGAAAGACCGCCGCCCATGCACCAACCAATGGACCCGATGCGCCCGGGTTCGACATCCTTGCGCATCGCGAGATAAACGAACCCGGCCTGTAAATCCTTTATCGCGCGATCCTGCGGCAACCCCCTCATCAGTTCGTGTGCTTCCGCAGGATCGGTTGCGACTTTTCCGCGGTACAGATCGACGGCCAGCGCGACGTAACCCTGCGCGGCAAGCTTGACCGTTTGCTCCTTCACCCAATCATTCAATCCCCACCATTCGTGAATTACGACAAGCCCGGGATACTGCCCGGGCTTGTCCGGAACCGCCAGGAATCCGCTGATCGTGTCCGTGCCGCTGGGGAAGTGCACGGTTTCCGTCTTGGGCTCTGCGGCGCTCGCCATCAGCGAAATGGAAATTAGCGCAAAGCACAAAATCGCTAAAATAAAATTAGGCTTGTTCCTCATTAAAAATTGCCTCCGCGATCTGATTGTAAACCCGTATCGAATTGCGCCCTAATCGCCTGGCGCGAAGCTACGTAACCTGAAGTAATATTCCTTGAATCTCAAATTCTACGGCGCAGTCCGCTCCACCTGGACGGCAGTGCCGTACGCCAGCACTTCGGTGACTCCCTGCATCACTTCCGTCGCGTCGTAGCGCATCCCGATCACTGCGTTTGCCCCATGTTCGGTGGCGTGCTGCATCATCACTTCCAGAGCTTCTTCACGCGTCTTTTCGCACATATCTTCAAACAGAGTGATGTTGCCGCCCACCAGCGTTTCGAGCGAAGCCCCAATCGTTCCGAAAATGCTGCGCGAACGCACCGTCACACCGCGCACCAGCCCAAAGCTCTTCACGACCCGGTATCCCGGCAGTTCGAACGCCGTCGTCACCATATTCGGATTCACGCTCACATTCATGGCCCGTTCCTCCCAATACCTTGCGTAAGGCCGCAGAATAGCACAGCCGCGAACATGACAGACAATTGGTATTGGCTCCTCGCGTGTGCGCGGAAACCGTGAATCATCCCGATCCTCGATAGCGAGTTCGGCCTCCGCGTGGTAATATAAACGTGCGTTGTTGCTCCTGGAAACCCTTCTTATACGTTCTATTCGGGAATCGATCAGGGCCGCAAAACCGCTGAATCCCTAGTAGGAACCAACGATCCGATGACCAAGCCTATTCGTAATATCGCCATTATTGCGCACGTTGATCACGGTAAGACCACCCTTGTGGATGCCATGCTGCGCCAGAGTGGCACGTTCCGTGCCAACCAGGAATTGGTCGAACGCGTCATGGACTCGAACGATCTCGAGCGTGAACGTGGCATTACGATCCTCGCGAAAAATACGGAGATCGAATATCGCGGCACCAAGATCAACATTGTAGACACTCCCGGTCACAGCGATTTTGGCGGCGAAGTGGAACGCGCCCTGCGCATGGTGGACGGCGTGCTCGTTCTGGTGGACGCCAGCGAAGGTCCGCTTCCGCAGACTCGCTACGTATTGCAGAAGGCTTTGGCCGCGAAGCTACCTCCGATCATGGTCCTTAACAAAATTGACCGCCCCGACGCACGCCCTGCTGCGGTTCTCGACGAAATCTACGATCTATTCATCGACCTCGACGCCACCGAAGATCAACTCGATTTTCCCGTGATCTACACCAACGCGAAACTCGGCGTGGCGCATCTCGCTGTCGGCGATGAGTCAACCACTCTCCAGCCGCTCTTCGAGCAAATTGTAAAGTCGATTCCTGCGCCAGCCGGCGATCCCGAAGCCGTGCTGCAAATTCAAGTCACCAATCTCGATTACAGCGAATTTTTGGGCCGCGTGGCAATTGCCCGCGTATTTCAGGGCACCCTCAAACGCGGAACGGAAGTCGCGATTTCAAAAATCGACGGCTCGATTGTGCCCACCAAAATCACCAAGCTCTTCACCTTTCGCGGACTGCAACGCGATGAAGCAGAAGAGGTTCAGGCCGGCGACATCGTGGCCATCGCGGGAGTTGAGGGAATTCAGATCGGCGAAAGTATCACCGACCTAGCCAATCCCTCGCCGCTCGAGCCTTTGACCATCGACGAACCCACGCTGACGATGGTCTTCACCATCAACGCCTCTCCCTTCGCGGGCCGCGAAGGGCAGTACGTCACCTCCCGCGACATCCGTGCCCGCCTCGAAAAGGAATTGCTGACCAACGTCTCGCTCCGCGTCGAGGATACCGGCACGACCGATGCTTTCCGGGTACTCGGTCGCGGTGAATTGCAACTCGCCATCCTCATCGAAACCATGCGCCGCGAAGGTTATGAATTGATGGTAGGCAAGCCCGAAATCGTGGTGCGTACCGAAAATGGCCGCCGCCTCGAACCGCTCGAACTGCTCGTCATCGATTGTCCCGAAACTTTCATCGGCATCGTTATGGAGTTGCTCGGAACGCGCCGTGGCGAAATGAAAAAAATGGTCAACCATAATTCCGGAAGAGTCCGCATGGAATTCAGCATTCCTTCACGCGGCTTGATCGGACTGCGCAGCCAGTTGATGACCGACACCCGCGGCACGGCTTTGATTCACTCCCTGCTGGAAGGATGGACGGAGTACGCCGGCGACATGGCCATGCGCCTGACCGGTGCACTGGTCAGCGACCGGACAGGAATTTCGACCGCCTACGCCATCTGGGGCATTCAGGAACGCGGCGAAATGTTCGTCGGCTCGGCAATCGAAGTCTACGAAGGAATGATCGTCGGCGAGAACGCGCGCGAAGACGACATGAACGTGAATATCACCAAGGAAAAGAAGCAAACCAACATGCGCTCGTCGTCCGCGGACGAAGCAATTCGACTGATTCCTCCCCGGGACATGACCCTCGAAAAGGCGATCGAATTTATCGCCGACGATGAATTTGTCGAGATCACCCCCAAATCAATCCGCCTTCGCAAAAAGGTTCTCGACGCCAAACGCCGGCCCAAGCGCTGGCAGGAAATTAAAGCCAGCACGGAATAAGTATGGCGTCCGGTTTTGCTTCTTTTTGTCGCTAACGAAAAGCTCTTTGTGGACTTCCGTCAGTCGCGCTCTTTTAGCCGCGCAGGCCCTCATATGATGATTTTGGCCCGTATGCCCTCGAGGATTATCGCCCGAACGATTGAACATTGCCGGCGCGGGTACCGTACATCTGGCAGCATTTGAAATCGGCGCTTCGCGTGGTATGAATGTCCGTTAGCGGGACGGAAGATTCCCAGCAACGGTCAAGAAGTTGACTTTTTGAGTCGCTTCTTCGCTATAACTCGTTTGTTTGCTTTTATTTAAGACAGCAAACACGCCGGAATCCGATGTGCGATACATAAACCGAGGTTAGTGTCCGTGGATATTGTTCGACCCGAGATCAAGCGCAAGAAAAAAATTCGTCTGATCATTTATATTGCGGCCGCGGTTGTGCTCATTCCGCTCGTCACCTACGCCCTTTCGCGGCTCAAACCCCCCGCTCCCAGCGTCGACCCCGGCACGATCTGGACGGACACCGTGAAGCGCGGGCCGATGCTCCGCGAGGTGCGCGGTCTAGGTACTCTCGTCCCGGAGACGATACTTTTGATTCCTGCCGCGACTGACGGCCGTGTCGAAAAGCGCTACATCCTCCCGGGCACGCCGGTAAAAGCCGGCACGTCCATTCTTGATTTGAGCAATCCTGAACTTCAGCAGGCCGCTCTTGACGCCCAATATCAGATGAAGGGCGCGCAAGCGAATCTGGAACAGACTCGCGCGCTTCTTCAAAATCAGCTGATGGACAAGCGAACGCAAGCGGCCTCGATGAGCTCCGCGTACCACACCGCGCTGCTCGACAAGGAAACGAACGAAAAGCTCTCCGCGAACGGCCTGGTTTCTGAATTGATCTACAAGAAATCCCAGGTCGCTGCCGCGGAACTCGAAAAGCAAGATGATCTGGCGCAGAAAGAAGTCGAGACGTTTCAGAATTCCATCGGTTCGCAACTCGCCGTGCAGCAAGCCAGCCTCGACGAAAAACGCGCCATGTACGAACTGAAAAAATCGCAACTCGACCAACTGCATGTCCGTCCAGGCATTGACGGCGTTCTCCAGGAGCTTGATGTCGAGGTCGGACAAAAGGTGACGACGGGAACGGTGCTGGCTCGGGTCGAGCAGCCAACTCATCTGAAAGCCCAGCTAAAAATCGCGGAAACTCAGGCCAAGGACATCTCCATCTCCCAGAAGGCATCGGTGGACACGCACAACGGAATCATTGCCGGTCACGTGACGCGCATCGATCCCGCCGTGCAAAATGGCACCGTCACCGTGGACATCGGCCTCGATGGCCCTCTGCCTCCCGGCGCGCGTCCGGATTTGAGCGTCGAAGGCACCGTGGAAATCGAACGGCTCGCGGATATCTTGTACGTGGGCCGCCCGGTTCACGGCGAAGCCAACAGCACCGTCGGGCTTTTCAAGGTCGTCGACGATGGAAAAGAAGCGGCGCGCGTACAAGTCCAACTCGGCCGATCATCCGTAAACACGGTCGAAATCGTGAAGGGCTTGGAAGTCGGCGACAAAGTCATCTTGTCCGACATGTCAGCCTGGGACGCCTACGACCGGGTGCAGTTGAAATGAATTTGGAACATTTTGCGCCCCAAGTCTCGTATCACCACATGGGAAGGCACAAGCACGCCCGAAGCTTGAAGACATCTCGAAGGAGCAATGCATGAACACGACGGAACAAGGCCTGATTCGCCTCAATGGCGTGACCAAGGTGTTCTACACCGATGAAGTGGAGACCCACGCGCTCAGCGGCGTGCATCTTGAAATCAAGAATGGCGAATTTCTCTCCATCGCCGGGCCTTCCGGCTGCGGGAAATCCACGCTGCTTTCGATTCTGGGGCTGCTCGATTCCCCCACGGAAGGCGATTACTGGATCAATACGCAAGCGGTCGCGAATCTTTCGCTCTCCGACCGCACCCGCATCCGCAATCGCGAAATCGGCTTCGTTTTTCAAGCCTTCAATTTGATTGGCGACCTTACCGTCTACGAAAACGTCGAACTCCCGCTTACCTACCGCAGCATGGCCGCCGCGGAACGCAAGAAACGCGTCCAGGAAGTTCTCGAGCGCGTCGGCATGGCGCACCGCATGAAGCACTATCCATCGCAGCTGTCTGGCGGCCAACAGCAGCGCGTGGCCGTCGCCCGCGCCCTGGTCGGCTCGCCATCGATTCTGCTGGCGGATGAGCCTACGGGAAATCTCGACTCCAAAAATAGCGAGGCGGTGGTCGAGCTGCTGCAGCAATTGCATCGCGACGGCGCCACCATCTGCATGGTCACGCACGATCCGCGCTATGCCAGCATCGCCGACCGCACGATTCATCTCTTCGATGGCCGCATTGTCGAAGAGACCGTGGGCACACGTACCGCAGCGGTCTAACCACAGTTCTTGAAAATTTACGCCACGAACTCAGGCTGGAGATTGTCGCCAGTTTGCGCGAAGAGGTGTGTCAATGAAGAGGGCGAAATGGGAAATCTCGGACAAGACCTCAAGTACGCGCTCCGTGCCTTAGGGAAAAATCCCGGCTTCACGATCGTGGCGGTCCTTACCCTGGCGCTCGGCATTGGCGCGAATACCGCTATTTTTTCACTTACCGATCAAGTGCTGCTGCGCCGCCTGCCGGTCCAGAAGCCGGAAGAGCTGGTCATCCTCCGCTCTCCGGGGCCGAGCCCAGGCCGCAATTGGAACGACGGCCCCGGAGGCGCGTCGTTTTCTTATCCCGCCTACAAAGACCTGCGCGACCAAAATCAGGTTCTCTCCGGTTTGCTGGCGCGTTTCAGCACCCAAGTCAGCGTGGCCGCGCAAGGTTCGTCCGAGCTTGCCACCGGCGAGCTTGTGACCGGAAATTACTTTAGCGTCCTTGGAGTGCAGCCGGCGATGGGCCGCGTCTTTGGCGCGGGAGATGAGACCGCGCCCGGCGCGAATCCCGTGGCCGTTCTCAGCTACGGATATTGGAAAAGACGCTTTGGTCTCGATCCGAACATCTTGAACAAACAGCTTGTAGTGAACGGACACTCCCTCACGGTCGTAGGCGTTAGCCGCGCGGGCTTTTCCGGCGTACAAGTCGGTCAGGTTCCCGACCTCTTCATTCCGATGACGATGAAGGCGCAGATGACCCCGAATTGGGATGGGCTCGCGGACCGCGACGACCACTGGTTGGCGATGATTGGCCGCCTCAAGCCCGGCATCTCCATTCCGAAAGCCGAGGCCGGCATCGCGCCAACCTATCACGCCATGCTGGAGACCGAATCGCCCGCGAAAAAGAGCAATTCCAAAGCCCGTCAGGAATTTCTGGAACGCCAATTGATTTTGGATACGGGATCGAAGGGCCGTCCGATTCTCCAGCAAGACACGAAAGGGCCGCTCCTCGCCTTGATGGGCATGGTCGGCCTAGTGCTGATGATCGCCTGCGCCAACCTTGCGAGTTTGTTGGTGGCGCGCGGCGAAGCACGCCAGCGCGAAATCGCCTTGCGCCTGGCACTCGGCGCCAGCCGGTGGCGTCTGGTCCGGCAACTCATCGCGGAAAGTTTCGTGCTGGCGGTAGCCGGCAGTGCCGCGGGCATCCTGCTTGCTTCTTGGACGCTGGGCGTTATTGTGAAATCCATTCCAGAAAACGTGGGCAGCGCGGGACTCACGCCGCAACTCGATTATCGCGTCCTCATTTTCGCGGTGGCGATTTCGATCCTTACCGGGGTCTTGTTTGGCCTCGCGCCGGCTCTGCGCGCGACCCGCGCTGATATTCAAGGCGTACTCCGGGATCAAGGCTCGAGCGTGTCGGCGGGAAGATCGAACGTGCGCACGCGCAAATTCCTGCTCACAGCGCAGATAGCGTTGACGGTGGTGTTACTCGCTGCTGCCGGCCTATTCGCGCGCAGCCTGCTGAATCTGAACCGCCAGGATCTCGGCGTGCGCCCGGACCACGTTCTGCAGTTTTCGATTTCGCCCGAACTGAATGGCTATACCCCGCCGCAATCCATCGTCCTCGTCGATCGCATACGCAAAAGCATCGAATCGCTTCCGGGCGTACGCGCTGTAAGCGCCTCTGAGATTCCCATGCTCGCGAGTTCGGATTCAAGCTCGAACATCACGGTGCAGGGCTATAAACCGCAAGAAAACGAAAATATGGACGTCGATCAGAACTGGGTGGGTCCCGATTTTCTATCCGCAATGGGCGCTCCGCTCGTGAGCGGCCGCGAGATCAATGAATCGGATATCGCGACTGCGCCAAACGTTGCCGTGATCAACGAAAGGTTCGCCCAGCGATTCTTTCCGGATCGCAATCCCATCGGCCAACACTTCGGATTCGGTGGCGGAGACGACGTCAAGCTTGACGTGGAAATTGTCGGCATTGTGAAGGACAGCAAGAATGTCGATCTCCGGACGGCCGTCGGCCCCTATGTCTTGGTGCCTTACTCGCACAGCAGCCACTTTGGCAACGCCACCTTTTACGTGCGCACCAATCAAGATCCCGCCTCGCTCGCCACCGCCGTCAGAAAGACCGTTCAGAACTACGACGGAACCTTATCCGTCTTCGATATGCGAACTTTGACCGCCCAGGTGGATGACATCGTCTTCACCGACAGGCTGGTTACCTATTTCTCGCTCGCGCTCGGCCTTCTCGCTTCGCTGCTCGCCGCCGTGGGGCTCTACGGAGTGATGGCCTACGTGGTCGCGCGTCGGACGCGGGAGATTGGCATTCGCATGGCGCTCGGCGCCACGCAACGAAACGTCGCCGGGATGGTCCTCGGCGAGATCGCGGGAGTAGCTGCCGTTGGTCTTGCCATAGGCTTAACGGCGGCCTACGCGATCGGCCGCGCCCTCGAATCTCAATTATTTGGAGTCAAAGCAAGCGACCCGTTTGTTTTCGCCGCCGCGACGGGATTGTTGATCATCGTGGCGCTTCTTGCCGGTTGGCTTCCGGCGCGCAATGCCGCGAGCGTCGATCCAATGGTCGCGCTGCGTTACGAATGATCGCCGAGAGGAAGGCTCATGGATACATTCTGGCAGGACCTGAAATACGGAATCCGAATGCTCGCCAAGAGCCCGGGATTTACAGCCATCGCCATCCTGACTCTGGCACTGGGCATCGGTGCGAACACCGCCATCTTCTCCGTTGTGAATGCCGAATTAATTCGTCCTCTCCCGTTTCGCGATTCGAGCCGTTTGGTCAGCGTGGCCACCTCCAATTCGCGTACGCACTCCACTGCCGGGGCATTGTCGTACCCCGATTTTCTCGACCTGCGGTCGCACAATCAGGTTTTTGAAGCGATGGCCGCTTACACCGACGGCAGTTTTACGCTTACCGGTGTGGACCGACCCGCCCATATCGTCGGCTCTTCAGTTTCCGCTAGCTTGTTCGATGTGTTGGGAGCGGCGCCCGAGCTCGGCCGAACTTTCCTCCCGGACGAAGATCAGCCGCATCGTCACGCAGTCATTCTCAGCCATCAGCTCTGGACGTCCCGATTTGCCGGCGATCCGCACATCATCGGACGCTCGATCACGCTCGACAAGAACGCCTATACGGTTGTTGGCGTGATGCCTGCCAGCTTTCAGTATCCTCTCCAGCGCCAGAACTCCACATTATGGACAACCATGTCCCCTTTGCTGGAGTCCCCCGACAATTCGCCCTCCATGGCCCAGCAGCGCGGCGCGCATTTTCTCCGCAGCATTGCGCGATTGAAGTCCGGCGTGACGGTAGCGCAAGCCCAGGCCGGGATGGATGTCATCATGGCCTCGCTGAGCAAACAGTACCCGGATACCAATAAATATTGGGGAGCTCGCGTGGTCTCCGAGCAGTATCGAATGACGCGTTCGATTCGCGCCGCCCTTTTCGTGATGATGATCGCCGTCGGCTTTGTGTTGCTCATCGCCTGCGTCAATGTGGCGAACCTGCTGCTCGCGCGCGCCACGGCCCGGACCCGCGAGATCGCGATTCGCGCGGCGCTCGGAGCCGGACGCAATCGCCTGGTAAAACAGCTTCTCACCGAGAGCTTGCTGCTTTCGCTGGTTGCGGGAGGGCTTGGCTTGCTGCTCGCACTGTGGGGCAGCGAAATTCTGGTGCGGATGAGTCCGGAACAATTGCCACGCGTGTCTGAGATTCAAGTCGACGGCGTGGTCATGGCCTTCACTCTGGGCATTGCACTGCTTACGGGGCTTCTTTTTGGATTGGCCCCGGCGATGCACGTATCGCATTCGAACATCGTGGACTCGCTGAAAGAAGGTGCGTTGAGTACAACCGCAAGCAAAGCGCGGTTCGGACTGCGCAGCTCGCTGGTCGTCGTCGAGATGGCCCTGGCACTGGTGCTCCTCGTAAGCGCCGGCCTCCTAATTCGCAGCCTCGCGCGGATGCAGCAAGTGAATCCGGGTTTTGATCCGCGAAACGTCATGACGGCCAGCATAGATCTACCCGACGCGAAATATTCTGATTCTCAAAAAGCGGATTTTTTTCGCACTTTGATTCCTAAGCTTGCTGCGCTGCCGGGGATCCAATCCGCCGCCGCCGTCTACCCGTTACCGATGGGCGGCGATGAAATTCGCACAACCTTTCAGATCGAAGGTCATCCTGTCTCGAAAAGTGAAGAACCCGTTTCCTCGCTGCGCGACGTCACGTCCAATTATTTTGCGACGATGCGCATCCCGCTCTTGCAGGGACGCGATTTTGACGGCCGGGAGACACTCAAGTCGACGCCCGTCGTCATTATCAACGAAGCTCTCGCCCGGCAATTCTTTCCCGGTGAAAGCCCGCTCGGAAAGCACATCAAGCCGGGAATTTCCGCGGGTGCGGACGAGCCGCTCATGCGTGAGATTGTCGGCGTGATCGGCAACGTGAAATTCACTGACCTCACCACTGAATTTATGCCCGAATCCTACATCCCGTCCGCGCAATTGCCCTTCGGCTCCATGACTTTGGTCGCGCGAAGCACGCAGGATCCGCACAGCGTAGCTCAGATGATAACGGGGACCGTACAGTCGATGGATTCCGACATGCCAACCTACTCCTCGAAAACGGTTGAAGAATACCTCGACGGCACGCTGTCGGTTCCGCGCTTCAACACGGCATTGCTCGCAATTTTCTCCGGACTTGCCATGCTCCTGACCGCCGTCGGCTTGTATGGCGTAATTTCGTATTCCGTGGCGCAAAGAACCCACGAAATCGGTATTCGCATGGCCCTCGGGGCCAAGCCCAAGGACATGCTGCGGCTGATCGTCGGGCAAGGACTGAGGCTCGGCTTGATCGGGGTTGGAATTGGTTTTGCGATTGCGCTCGGCCTGACGCATTTTCTTTCCAGCCTGCTTTTTGGCGTCACCGCGACGGACCCGCTGTCTTTCGCCAGCGTCATTTTCTTACTGCTCGTTGTCGTTTTGTTGGCGTGCTACGTTCCGGCTCGCCGCGCAATGCGCGTCGACCCCGTGATCGCGTTGCGTCACGAATGATCGGCGCTGTAACGCACGGAGGCGAAACCCTTGATCAAGTTGATCGATGTTGAAAAATTCTATGAATCCGGTGCCGGGAAGACCTGGGTTCTTCGCCGCATCAACCTCGAAATTCGCGAAGGCGATTTCATTACGGTCATGGGCCCATCGGGCGCCGGCAAATCTTCGCTCATGGGAATCATCGGCATGCTGGATGGCGCCTGGAAGGGCGAGTATTACCTCGCCGACAACGCCGTTCACAAGCTGGACAATCGCCGCCGCGTCGAGCTTCACAAGAAATACATCGGCTTCGTGTTTCAGCAATACCACCTGCTCGACAATCTGACCGTAGCCGAGAATCTTGATTTGCCCCTTTCCTATCGCGACATTAAAAAGTCCGAGCGCGAAAGCATGGTCGCCGACGTGCTGGATCGCTTTCAGATCGTTGGAAAAAAAGACCTCTTTCCCAATCAGCTCTCGGGAGGTCAACAGCAAATCGTTGCCGTGGCCAGAGCCGTAATTGGCCGGCCCAAACTGATCTTGGCGGACGAACCGACCGGCAGCCTCCATTCCAGCCACGGAAAAATGATCATGGACCTGCTACGAAAACTCAATGACGAGGGAACGACCATCATTCAGGTAACCCACAATAACGAGTGGGCTGGCTACGGTAATCGCATCATTCAACTGGCCGACGGATGGATCGTCGATGGGCAGACCATCACTGGGAACGTGGCTGCTGCCAGCCAGTAGCTTTGGGTCGGGGGGGCGTCTTTGGCTTCCATTTGCTGGGCGTACGCAGCATGCTCCTGCCTGAACAGTGGACAGAGGGTGACGAAGAAGTAAAATAGCTCGTCACTACACGTCCTCTTGGGAGCCACCGATGGGAGCACTCTGGCAGGATCTGCATTATGGCGCGCGCATGCTGCACCGGAACCCGGGTTTCGCAGCGGTAGCGATTTTGACCCTGGCCATCGGGATCGGTGCGAATGTCATGATCTTTAGCATCGTCAATGGGGTTCTGCTCAGGCCGTTGCCGTTCCCGGATTCCGGGCGCCTCGTAACGCTGTGGGAAACAGACGCGAATCGCGGCGTGGTTCACGGAACAGCTTCGGCGCCCGAGCTCCTGGACTGGCGGGTTATGAATCACTCGTTTCAGGCTCTGTCCGCCTGGCGCGCTCTGTATTTTACGATTACCGGGAATGGCGAGCCGGAACAGGTCTGGGGCTCGCAAGTTTCCGGGAACTTTTTCAAGATGTTGCGCGTCTCGCCGGTGCTGGGCCGCGACTTTTCGCCGGAGGATGAGCGGCCCGGCCATGAACAGGTTGTGATCTTAAGTTACGCCCTGTGGGAGCGTCATTACGGTGGGGATCCGGGAATCGTGGGCAGGACCATCACCTTGGACGACACGCCGTTTGTTGTCATCGGAATCCTCCCGCGCGGCTTCACGCTTTACGGCACGATACCGGAATTCGAAATCTGGAAACCGTTTGCCTTTGATCGTGCCCAGCTTGACCGCGAAAATCACGAGCTGGTCATTTTTGGCAGGCTGCGGGACAACGTCACACTCCAGCGCGCGCAAACGGAAATGGAAACGATTCTTGCCCAACTGAAAAAGCAATATCCTGGAATCGACCAGAAGAATGGAATTCGCGTCGTCGGTTTTCATGATGAACTCGTCAAACCACTTCGCCCCGGCTTGCTTCTTCTCCTGGCGGCGGTTGGATTTGTTCTCTTGATCGCGTGCGCCAATGTCGCGAATCTCATGCTCGCCCGAGCTTCGGTGCGCGAACGCGAAATTGCGATACGGGCGTCTCTTGGCGCAGGGCGGCGGCGAATTCTCGCCCAAATGCTGACGGAAAGCGTGCTCCTCGCTCTGCTCGGTGCTCTCGCCGGAATCGCAATCGCTTATGTGGGATTGGCCGTGCTTCGTATTGCGATGCCGCCTTCTGTCGGCCGGGGCCAGATCCCTCATCTCGACTGGATCACTATCAACGCTAGGGTGCTGGGCTTCGCATTTCTGATTTCGCTCTTCACTGCCGTGATTTTCGGCTTAGCCCCAGCCATTCAAGTCGTGCGCTCGGAACTTTACGAGTCGTTGAAAGAGGGCAGCCGCGGCTCCACGGTCGGCCGCCGCAGCCATTTCGTCCGCTCGATATTGATCGTTTCGGAAGTTGCGTTTTCATTGCTGCTCATGGTCGGCGCAGGCCTGCTGGTCCGCAGTTTCGCGTTGATGATGTCCGAGAATCTCGGCTTCAACCCAGCCAAGCTGATGACCATGCAAGTGTTCCTGCCTGAAAAACACTATGCGAGCCCCCAAAACATCGTGAATTTTGACAATGCGGTGATCGATCGAATATCCGCGCTGCCCGGCGTCGCCTCGGCCAGCGCCGTTAACTTCTTGCCACTCACCGGCTGGACGGCCTTCGGCGATTTCGATATCGCCGGCCGCCCGAGGCCGCCTTCCGGCGAACACTTCACCGCGGAATATCGCGTCTCGGATTGGCGATATCTGCGAACGATGGGAATCGCGCTCAAAGAAGGCCGCGATTTCACCTCCGCCGATGGCCCTGACAGTCAAGGCGTTGTGCTGATCAACGAAACTCTCGCGCGTCGCTACTGGCCAGGCGAAGATCCCGTGGGAAAACAGATTAAGCTGATCTTTCCCGCAACTCTTCGCCCATGGGATGCGCAGCCTCGTCAGGGTTGGCTGACCATCGTCGGTATCGTGGGAGACCTGCGCGATTGGTCGTGGTCGGAACCCAAAGTTGCACAAATGTATTTGCCCAATACCCAAGACACTTCAAAAATCATGCGCCTGGTCGTTCGCTCCAGCGACGATCCCGCGCAACTCACGGCCGCGGTTCGCGCCATCGTTGAATCCGTCGATCCGAATCAACCCGTCACCGAAGTCAATTCGATGGACGAATTTCTCGCCATCGTCCTCGCGCAGCGCCGCCTGAATATGTCGCTCCTAGCATTCTTCGCGGCCGTCGCAGCCATTCTCGCGGCGATCGGAATTTACGGCGTAATGTCCTATGCCGTCTCGCAACGCTCGCACGAAATAGGCATTCGCATGGCTCTCGGCGCGGAATCACGGGACGTTCTGCGCATGATCGTGAAGGAAGGCATGAGGCTCGCGCTGTTAGGATTGTTGCTCGGAATCGTGGGCGCGATTGTGGCCACGAAATATCTCGAAAGCCAGCTTTACGGTGTCAAAGCGCGAGATCCTCTGACATTTATCGGCGTCGCTCTGGGTCTCGGGCTCGTGGCGCTGGCAGCCTGCTATTTCCCGGCGCGGCGGGCCACAAAAGTGGACCCGCTCGCCGCACTGCGCTATGAGTAATCAAAAACCGCCCGGCGCACGTTGAATCGCTGAACAGGAGTCAGAACCCAAAATCCAGGAGAAACATCGCGCTTGATGAACCCCACGAATCCAATCCGGACCCGCATCCTCGTCGCCGACGATCAACCAGACATTCGCGAAGCTTTGCGCCTGCTCTTGAAAGGCGAGGGATTTGAAATCGAAACCGTCGCGTCGCCGGCCGCGGTGATTTCGGCCATCGAGGCCCGGGAATTTGACGGCCTCCTGATGGATCTAAATTACGCGCGCGACACCACCTCTGGTCAGGAAGGCCTCGATCTTCTTTCAAATATTCGCGCGAAGGACAGCACGCTTCCCGTAATTGTTATGACGGCCTGGGGCAGTCTCGAACTGGCCGTCGAAGCGATGCGGCGCGGCGCGAAAGATTTCGTGCAGAAGCCCTGGGAAAATGTTCGCCTCCTGGCCATCCTGAAAACGCAGATCGAGCTCTCCCAAGCGTTGCGAAAAGGCCACCGCCTCGAAGCCGAAAACCGCTTGCTGCGCGCCGACGGCCGTCCCGTGATGATTGCCGAATCTCCTTCGATGCGCCCGGTGTTGGATTTGATCGCGCGCGTCGGACCAGCCGATGCCAATGTTTTGATCACCGGCGAGCATGGCACCGGAAAAGAAGTCGTGGCCCGAACTCTCTACGCGCTTTCCTCGCGATCTGGACGCCCATTGGTTACTGTGAATGCGGGAGGCCTTCCAGAAGGCATCTTTGAGAGCGAGCTGTTCGGTCACGTGAAGGGCGCGTTTACCGACGCAAAATCGGATCGCGTTGGCCGCTTCGAATTAGCGGATGGCGGCACACTTCTCCTCGACGAAATTGCGAATGTGCCCATGAACCTCCAGGCAAAACTTCTGCGGGCTTTGGAATCCGGAGAAATTGAGCGCGTCGGCTCTTCCACCACGCGGCGCGTCGACGTGCGGGTCATTTCCGCAACGAACGCGGACGTGCAAGGCGAAGTTGCTGGTGGCCGTTTCCGCGAAGACTTGCTTTTCCGCCTGAACACGATTGAAATTCACCTGCCGCCGTTGCGTGAACGCAAAGAGGACATCTCCTTGCTCGCACACCATTTTCTGCGCCAGTCCGCGCAGCGATACCGCAAGCAGCTCGAAGGCTTCGAACCCGTCGCGCTACAAGTTTTGCTCGACCATCCCTGGCCGGGAAATATTCGTGAACTGGATCACTCCATCGAGCGCGCGGTCTTGATGGCCGAGGGCCCCACGATCCGCGCGAGCGACCTGGGTTTGCGGCCCGCGCGTGACGCGGCTTTGCGTCTGGACGAAATGAGTATTGAAGACGTCGAGCGCGTGCTGATTCAAAAAGCTCTGGCGCGGTCCGCAGGCAACGTTAGCCACGCGAGCAAAGCTCTCGGCCTTAGCCGGAGCGCGCTGTACCGCCGCCTGCAAAAATATAGCCTTTGAGCCCGATTCTTTACGAACGCCGGATTCTACTGCTCGCGCTCGCCGCCGGGCTGGGTGGAACTCTAGTCGCTTTTATTCTTCTCTGGACCGGGGATTTTTCCGCGAATTTGCGCTGGACCCTCACGCTCGTCATTACCGTGGCCTGGCTCGGTTTTGCTTTTTCCGCGCAAAGCCGTGTCACCTTTCCTCTTCGCACGCTTTCGAATCTCCTCGCGGCATTGCGCGAAGGCGATTTTTCGATACGCGCTCGAGGAGCAAACCGCGAAGACGTCCTCGGCGAAGTATTGTGGGAAGTGAACGCTCTGGGCGATACCTTGCGCAAGCACCGCCTTGGCGCGGTGGAAGCGACCGCGCTGCTAAGAAAGGTCATGGAAGAAATCGACGTGGCCGTCTTCGCTTTTGACGGCGAAGGCCGTTTGCGTCTCGTAAATCGCGCGGGAGAAAGAATCCTAAGTCTGCCTGAGAGCCGCCTTCTAGGCCGCAACATTGTGGACTTGGGCCTTTCGGAGTGTCTCGACGGCGAAACTCCCAGGATCGCGCAGATTGATTTTCCCGGCAAATCGGGCCGCTGGGAAATTCATCGCGGTAGTTTCCGCGAAGCGGGGTGGCCCCATCAGCTCCTGGTCATTTCGGATTTGAGCCGCGCCCTTCGCGACGAAGAACGCCAGGCTTGGCAGCGCCTGATTCGCGTGATTGGCCATGAGCTCAATAATTCCCTCGCGCCAATTAAATCAGTCGCCGAAAATCTTGAAAGCGTCATTGGTCGCGATCAGCGCCAGCCCGACTGGGAAGACGATCTGCGAAAGGGACTGAGCATCATCGCCGCGCGTAGCGACTCCCTGGCGCGTTTTATGAACGCCTATGCCCGGCTCGCGAAACTACCACCGCCCGTGTTTCAGCCCGTGGATGTGGGCACCTGGATTCGGCGCGTGGCCGCTTTGGAATTGCGCATGCACGTGTCGGTTGAAACCGGGCCGGACTTGAGCATTCGCGCCGACCCCGACCAGCTTGAACAATTACTGATTAATCTTCTGCACAATGCTGTCGATGCGGCCCTCGAAACGGGAGGGGCGGTCCACGTGGGTTGGACCCGCGAAACCGGAAGCCTTGACGTGTGGGTGCAAGACGAAGGCCCCGGCATACCCAGCGCGGCGAATCTCTTCGTTCCTTTTTTCACGACTAAGCCGGGTGGCTCGGGGATTGGTTTGGTGCTCTGCCGTCAGATTGCGGAGGCCCACGCCGGCTCGCTCACCCTCGAGAATCGAGAAACGGCGCGCGGATCGGAAGCTCGCCTTCGTTTGCCGCTCGCCGACTGAGTTGCCGTGAAGCCAAAAAAAAGGCGGCTGGAAATTTCCCAGCCGCCGCGTTTCCTGAAAGGAAAGAATTACTGCTGTTGCTGTTGTACCTGCGGGTCTTTCTTCGCCACATCGGCCTTTGCCGGATCGATTACCACTCCAGCCGCCGGCTTCTGATAGCGCGTCAAGAAAGGCATGAAGGGCGTGACTTCGAACGGCATTTTTTCCCGCGCGGAAAGTAGCGGAACCGGTTTCGCCTTTATGAGTTCCACGTGATCGTTCCACGGATCGAGTTTCAACCTCGCTCCGATTGGCAACGCCGCGATTTGATCGATCTTCAGGGGATCGAAATTCGCCGCCGAGCTCGTCAATGCTGCGCTCAGAGTGACCCCGTTTCCGAGCCGCGGATTGATCAAAGCCGGGAGGTTCTTCGATTCTGAATCGAGCTGCTTCAAAAATAAACCGGCCGACCCGAGTTTGTCTTTGTACGGTGAATTTTTCAGAAGCTCGAGTGCCTTGTCACTCGCCATCTGCACCTGAGCCGGACTGTCTTTGAAGGAGAAACGGCTAAGCGCTTCGGTCGTGGTGACGTTGGTCGTGTCGTTAAAGCCCCATTGATCGGTCGAGGGTTTTGTCACGATAATGTCGGCCAATTCCTGCGCGAGCATCGTAGCCAAGCTGGCTTCGTCCGGCAGCACATCCAGCAAGCCGCGGCTCAGCACGATCGTGTGACCGATGGAGAACATCTCCAGCGTGCCGGTCAGCAGCACGCGACAGTGAACTTCGGGCTGCACATCGAGGTTATTGGTAACTTCCAGATTGTTCACCACCGTCTCGAGAACCTTGTCCACCTCTCCCGGAGGCGCGAGCAGACCCGTGCGCTGCAAGCGATCGAGGACGTTGATTTCCGCGGCATGTTGCCAAGCGCGCGTTTCTTCAATCGGCGAGCGGTCCGTCGACGCTTGCACCGGCGTGTCCGAAATCGTGGGTGATTCGATCGTCATTTCCGTGAATTCTTCCTGACGCCCCACGTTCCTTAGGTTATAGCCCCAGAGGCGCGTTTGCGCTTTGAAGCGAATGTCCCCGCCCAGGAAATCCTTCAAGTCCGACTCCTGGCTGTAGATATAGGACGGAAGCCACAGGCCGGGCTGAACGTTCAAGCGCCAACTGTCAAAATGCAGGTTGAAACTGTTGATCCCCGCTACCGGCGTGTACACGCCGTTGAAGCGCACGATCGTGAAATTCTGATCTTCCGCCCAGATGCGGCCCTTGAATCGGCCCTTCCCGGATTTCGGCAGCGGTGTAATGTCGAATACCACGCAACGCACTTCCCCCAAAAATTCGCGGTGGACGTAATCGAATTGATAGTGCTGGCGGTCGAACCCTTGGGTATCCAGGTAAATCATTTGCAGAAAGCCTTCTGGAACATACGAAGACGAAAAGAATCCGCTCATGTGCGAAATAGGATTGAAAGCGTCGAATTTCCCTTTTCGGGCGCCGAGCATGCTGTGATCGACGATGCCCTTGGAGAGATCCGCTTGACCGAGGAAATAGTGGTCACGAACCGGAATCGAGCCCATCTCCTTATCCGTTTTCATATCCTGGATGTAGGTCTCGATCACCGGATTGTACCGGCGGATCGTCGCTACCTCGTCGTGTTCGCGAGCGATGATCCGATCGATAGCTTGGTCCACCGTTACGACGGGGCTCGCATTCGAGCCGCCAGCCTGTGTTTGGCTCTGGTCCGTTGGCTGGGCCGCGGTCTGCGCCGCAATTGAGCTGGCCAGCGTTCCGGCCAAGAAAAACGAGAAACAGAGATTTTTCAGCGTGCGCATTTCCATCCCCTTTTTCAGTACGCCAATGCGAAAACGATGTGGATCGTGGCGGTCGTATCCACTGGTTGGCCGTCCTGCTGAGCAGGTTTAAACCGGATCTGGCGAGCAGCGTTCTCGGCGGACTCGTCGAGACCATGGCCTAATCCCTGTACCACGCGAAGAACCTTAACGTCCCCTGACCCTGCGAAAACCACTTGCAACAGAACTTCCCCTTCAATCTTCTTCGCTCGCCCTTCGTCCGAATAGACCGGCTTGGGCTGGAAAATTATTTGGATCGGCGTCGACCTTGCGACGGTGTTAGCCGTCTGCTTCACTTTCGGGGCCGCTACAACGGCGTTCTCGTCGCCGAAGCCGCCCTGATGCACGGTTCCGTGCGCTCCACCACCAGGACTACCTACTGCAACGCCGTTACCAAATCCGGTGCTGGCCACCACGCCTTTGGCTCCATTTGCGCCGCCCGTTCCGTTGCCGGAACCGGCGCCGGTCGGCATGTCGTAAGCGCCAAGCACGTTCACGTTTGGCGCATGTCCCGTTCGCTGGTTCGCCGGAAGTCCATTGGGATCTCCGAACCCGCCGGTCTGTACCTGTTCGCGGGGCTTCTTAATTGTGGGAATTGCCGAACTCCCCATGGAAATGGACGGATTTGGATCCGGAAAGGCCTTCGCCACTTCCGTCATGTCCGGTGCCTGCACATTCTTCGGCTTGTTCACGCGAGCCACGGGAGCCGGATTTACAGGCGAATAAATTCTTGGCTTGGGAACTTCCACTACGACCGGCGTCGGCACCGGCTTGGGGACTTCCTTCACGATTTCGTGTTTTACCGGCGCAGGCTTCACCGGCTGGACAGGTTGCGGTTTCCAAGGAACGACGGGAGGCGCCTCTACCGGAGTTATCAAATAGCGACGAACGGCGATATCAAGTTTTTGGGGCATGAGCATCGGAATCAACACAAGCAGCGTGACCGCCAGGGCCTGCAGACCAAAACTCGCGCTGTAGAGCTCCCAGCGTGGCTGCGCATCGGGCAACAAGGACGCATTGAAGACAGCTCGATTTGTAACGGGTGCCATCACTTTCACCGGAATCCTTAGTGCAATTATTTAAGATGCGCAAAAATGGACGTTTGGCTGACAGTTCTTTAGTACTAGACCGAGGGGCTGGGAAGAATAGGACTGAAGTACCATTCTATCCCCAGTCGTGCTGAAAGCGATAACCTAAGCCCTTGCGCTTACCAGCTCGCCAGCCTTGCGCCTACCGGCCTGGACCTTCGAATACACAAATCCCTCACCTACCAAATCTAACCCCGCTGGGACGGTTGTGTTGCAGAAAAACGGGAGGTGTGTCGTAAGAACATGGGGCACGGCCTTCCGGTGCGCCGTGCCCCGCTTCGCTCGTCCGCGTTACGTTTCTAGTGGGATTCAACAACTACATAGTTGGTGATCCCGCCGTGATTGACGAGCAGCAGCGTGGGCTGAGTGCCCGCTGCCGCCATCAACTGTTTGTATTGCGACATGTTGTTAACCGGCTTGTGGTTAATCTCCTGAATCACGTCGCCGCGATTGATCCCGGCCGCCGCTGCTGCACTGGAGGGATCAACCCCTGTTACGACTACGCCGTGCGTTGCGGCGGGCAGGTTCAGTTGCTGGGAGATTTCAGGAGTCAGATCCTGCACTTCGATCCCCTGAATTTCGCCGCTGCTCGTGTCGTCGGACCTTTCGGCTGTTTGCTTGTCGGCAGGCAATTCCCCAAGCGTGAGGTTGTAGTCCTGCGTTTTGCCGTTGCGCCAAACGTCGAGTTTGACGGCCGCGCCCGGAGCCATCTGCGAAATGTTCAGCCGCAGATCGTTGGCATCGTTCACGGTCTGACCGTTCAACTTGACGATCACGTCGCCCTTGTTCAAGCCTGCTTTTGCCGCAGGAGCGTTCGGCGAAACGTCTCCAATCAAAACGCCGCCGCTCAGATTGAAGTTAAACGCTTTCGCCATTTCCGGCGTCAAATCCTGAATGTACGCGCCCATGTACCCACGAACCACTTTTCCATGCGCGAGGATTTGGTCCATCACCGGCTTGGCCATGCTCATCGGAATGGCGAATCCGACGCCTTCATTTCCGCCCGCGCCATGCGAAAGGATCGCGGTGTTTATCCCCACCAGGTTGCCGTGAATATCGATCATCGCGCCGCCGGAATTTCCCGGATTGATGGCGGCATCGGTCTGAATGAAATTCTCATATTCCTCGATACCTAGTTTGGCCCGGCCGGTTGCACTAATGATTCCCATGGTCGCCGTTTCGCCGATACCGAAGGGATCACCGATCGCGAAGATCAGATCGCCAACATTCAACTGCGTCGAGTCGCCCAAAGGAAGCGTCGGCAAATCCTTGCCTTCGATCTTCAGGACGGCAATGTCGGACTTCGGATCCGCGCCAACGAGTTTCGCAACAAATTCGCGTTTGTCGCTGAGCTGAACCTTGATGTCCGTGGCTCCGTCGATCACGTGGTTGTTGGTGAGGATGGTGCCATCCGGCGTAACGATCACGCCCGAACCAAGCGCTTGCTCGCGTTCGGCGTGCGGCTTGCCGCCCTGGCCGAACTGATCGCCGAAGAATTGGCGAAACATCGGATCGTTAAACATCGGCGACATCTGATTGGCCTGCGGCTTTACGATTTTTGAAGTACGAATGTTAACAACGGCTGGCAACGCCGGCTTGATGACCGCGGAAAATCCGTTCGCGAAATTGCCGAGACTCACTGGCAGTGCATTTTGCGCGATTGCAATCGGCTCGCGTGCTGCGCCGAATACGGCGTGGCCGGCCCAATCCCTGAATCCTTGGGAAAGGAGCGCGCCCCCCGCAAATGCCGCGAGCACCACTACCGTGGCGACCCATCGGCGAATCTTCAAACTGCTGCTTTCCATGGCTGTCTCTCCTCGAATCATCCTGGCTGGATGTATTTATATCGCGCGGAGCGCTACGTTGGCGCTACCGCGAATATGGTATTTGACGTATCACACGCGAATTTGTGTTTAGGCGAAACGTGTCTGAAGCAATGATTACAGATACCGGCGTTCGGGCCAATTGCATTTCCAGGCCGCTCCATTTAGATGCCAAGGGCTTGCCACGGGTTTAGGCTTTTTTATCGATCGTGGAACGTGCAATATTCACGTTCGCTGGGGTAACCTAGCGGCGCTTGCTGCGTCAAATTAGTAACTTATAACGGCTTACGACGGTCTTGGCTCTTCCCTAAATCCGAAAGGAGTACTAGACATGACTCGGAAATTTCTCGCGCACACCTGCACCGCGTCGCTCTTCCTGTTGACTGCTAGTTGTCTGGCTTCCAGTTCGGCACGCGCGCAGCAAGCCGCAGCTGCCGCATTGGACGACGGCGCGGGAAAGGCGCTCACCGCAATCGCAGGTGCGGGCCAGATGCAACCACGCGCATTTGAATATCTCACGGAATTAAGTGACGACATCGGCGCGCGCGTCACGGGATCTCCCGCGGCGGGCCAAGCTGTGGATTGGGGCGTCGCCAAGATGAAAGCGATCGGCCTCGGGAACGTTCACACCGAACCCTGGAAACTTTCTCGAGGGTGGACGCGCATCTCTGCCGATGCCGAACTCGTCTCTCCGATTCATCGCCGGCTCATGGTTGATTCGCTGGGCTGGGTTGGCTCCACGGTGCCAGGAGGCGTCGAAGCAGACGTCGTAGCCGTAAACGCTTATCAGTTGCCCGATGAAATGAAAAACAATTCCGGAAATTGGCGCGGCAAAGTTCTTCTGATTGTTCAGAAAGGCGATGCGCCGAAGGATCGCATGGACGCCTTCGCCAAGTTCGGTGATTTTCTCAAGGTCGCTCACGACGCGGGAGCCGTCGCAGTGATCGGCGGTCAGGGCGGGCGAAAAGCCACGGGGATGCATTTGACGCATACCGGGGCGCTCGGCTTTGACGCCTATTTCGATATCCCGGTCGTGAGCATGGCCGCTGAAGATCAGGAACAGCTCGAACGCTATATCGAACGCGGCAAAGTCCCGCGTGTGAAGATCAACGTACAGAACCGCGTCACCGCCGGCCAAGTCGACTCCGCAAACGTGGTAGGGGAAATTCGTGGCACGGAAAATCCGGAGCAAATCATCGTCGTCGGCGGCCACTTGGATTCATGGGATCTCGCCTCCGGCGCCACGGACAATGGAGCCGGCACCACCGTCACTCTCGGTGCCGCGGACGCAATCGTAAAATCGGGATTCAAGCCGAAGCGCACCATTCGCTTTGTTCTTTTCACCGGCGAAGAAGAAGGTTTGCTTGGATCACTGGCCTACGTAAAAACCCACCAAAACGAAATGTCGAATTACGTTGCCGCATTGATTCTGGATTTCGGGCAGGGTCCGGTGATTGGTTTTCAAATGGGCGGCCATGAGGAGCTGATTCCCACGGTTCAGAAATTTGCCAATACTCTTCAAGCATTCGGCAAACTCGACGTCGACAACGATGTGGAATTTGGCACCGATACCGGGCCTTTCACGCTCGCCGGCTTGCCGGGAATTAATCTGAACCAGGATTCTCCCGACTATAAATACACGCACCACTCGCCCGTCGATACCTTGGACAAAGTCCAGCCTGACATTCTGGACCGGAATGCGACCGTAATGGCTCTGGCCGCTTTCTGGATTGCGGACCGCCCCGAGCGTCTGGCCAGCCCCTGGCCGCAGGAAAAAACTGCCAAAATGCTCGTCGACCAGCATCAGGACGGGCTTCTCAAGGCCTTCGGCCTGTGGCCCTTTGGCGCGATGGGAAGCGACTCGGAGAAAAAATAAAAGCGAGGAGCGAAATTCGCGGGGTGGCTAGCGTCGACGGCGTCGGTTGCTGGTCGCCTCAACGGAAGCTTTCACCACAGAGTTGAGCCGCTAATCAGGCGTGCGATAAAGAATGCCGCCGCCGCCGCAAGGCCTCCCACGACGACAGTCTGAATTCCCCCCCGCAACGGTTTCACGCCCGTGTAACGGCCCTTGATCCACCCAAAAAAGAAAAGCGCCAGCAAAGTCAAAACTACCGAATACGTCAGCGCCCGGTGCAGGTCATGATGAATCGCGATGTACGGGGCCAGAGGAATCAGGCCACCCGCGATGTACGCGCCGGCAATTGTCGCCGCGCTGCGCGCCGCGCGCGCCGGGTCCGGTCTTTCCAACCCCAGCTCGAAGCGCATCATGAAATCGACCCACTTCTTCTGGTCCGCCGTAATCGCCGTGACGATCGGCGCCATCTGCGTCTCCGAAAGCCCGTATTCTCGAAACACTTTCGCGACTTCCTCAACTTCTACATCAGGGAGTTCCACAGTTTCGCGGTACTCACGATCCAGCTCAGACGCGTAATGTTCCGTATCGGTTTTCGCCGCGAGATATCCGCCAAGCCCCATGGCGATGGAACCCGCCGCGATCTCAGCCAGTCCGGCCGTAACCACGATGCCCGTCGACGCAACCGCGCCCGTCAAGCCCGCCGCCAGCGCAAACGGAACCGTCAGGCCATCCGACATCCCAATTACGATGTCGCGGACCGCGGCGGTCGCCGTGAAATGCTTTTCTACGTGTTCGACCGACGGCATATTGGAAGCTCCTTTGGGCCATCCCCAATGTGCTGCGGATGATTTGTAGGTACACTCACCGTCCCCGCTACCAGGCGCGTATAATTATGGGGCACGAACTGGAAATTCGGAGATAGATAATCGCTTCGACTTCTGGACATTCTACGCGAAAAGGAGCACTGCTCAGATGAGTTACACACTACCGCCGCTGCCCTACGCTTTCGACGCGCTCGAACCCTACATTGACGCCAAAACCATGGAAATCCATCATGACAAACATCACGGCGCCTATGTCACCAACCTAAACAAAGCACTCGAAGGCCAGCCCGATCTGGCAAAATTGCCCGTTGAAGAGCTTCTCGCGAAAATTAACACCGTTCCCGAAGCGATCCGCGTCGCCGTGCGCAACAATGGCGGCGGACACATGAACCACTCCATGTTCTGGAAGATCATGAAGAAAGATGGCGGTAAGGAACCGACGGGAGATCTCGCCGCCGCCATCAGTTCAGCGTTCGGCAGCTTCGCGGATTTCAAGACGAAGTTAAACGATGCCGCGACCAAGCGCTTCGGCTCCGGCTGGGCCTGGCTGCTGTTTCGCGATGGCAAGCTGGTGATTGAATCCACCGCGAACCAGGACAATCCGATCATGGATGGCGGGAAAACGTTTTTTGGACTGGACGTTTGGGAGCACGCGTATTACCTGAAGTATCAGAACCGCCGCCCCGAATATCTCGAAGCCTGGTGGAACACCATCAATTGGCAACAGGTTGCTGAGAATTTCGCCAACGCAAAAAAGTAGCTTCGCGCGAGATTACCAACCCGCGAATGTAATTGGGAGGGGCCGTAACGACCAGCCCCTCTCTTGTCATCATCGCGGAGAGCTTCTCGTTCGCGTGGCGTGCGGATACCAGGAAATTAGTGGGCCCAGACTTTCGCGGGGTCGGTCTCGTAAGGATAGACGTGCACCATCCAGTTAAAAACCTGCGGCATCCATCGGCCGCCGGCTTGGCTGCACGCAGCTTCCGTTGAAATCGAACCGCGAAATCCGAATTCTTTCGAACTGCCCGGCTGAATGTGCGCGTCTCTCGGAGCAAAACACAAATTCACGTGTTCGTGCCAACGCGCCACGCTGAGGGGCACCCGGGCGTTTAGGTCCGCTTCCGTATACGCGCGCGGCGCTGTGTACATCGCGCCTTGCAGCACATAACCGTCCGCTGTCTTCGCGTAAAGCAATGACGTCGGGTGTGCCGGATTGAAGCTCGTTTGCGCCTCGCGCGCATACTCATAATTTGTAAAGTGATAGTGGGGCTGCGGCACATCCGGCAGAAAAATCTTGAATCCGTCGGCCAGCGCGACTTTGTAATCCTTGTATTTTTCGATCGCCGGCAGCAATACGGCGACAATCTCCGCCGCCCGTTTTTCGTCGCTCGCATTCGCCGGTTGCAAGTCGGTCATGAACATATGTGGACCCATGTCCATGTCATGGCCGGACATCGCCATGTCCGCCCCTTTCGCCGCTTCCGCATTGCCACTCGGCCCGGTTCCGGGCTTGCCCATGTCCATGCCGGACATCGCGCTTTGTGTTTGTTGCTGAGAATCTTGAAACCACGCGCCCTGGGCCGGGCCGGCGACAAATAAGAGCAAAAGCCCTGCTGCAATGGCCGAAACATTCCCGATGCTAGGGTTGATTTTCATGGCTTTGCGCCCTTCTCCGCTTACCTTTCTCGAATCGCCTGCCGTCACCCTGACTTTTGCCTAGCTACTTGAAACGGCAACCGCCAGCTTCTTCGTTCTATCCGGTCTTAACCATATAAACCCGCTGTCAACCTCAAAGTTGCTGGAATCATGTAGCTGCCGGCCGAACGAATCGATCCGAAGCCTCCCAGCAACTTATGTTCCAGATTCACGATTCCAGGTGGCGCTTTCGCGCATCATATATGTGCTTTTTCGCTCGTGTACCCTTGACGTAGGCATTGAAATCGGTAAACTGCGATTTCGCTCATGGCGACGATGGCCAATCCGGTGGAAGAGCCCCTGCAGGACTTTCAGTTCCCGCAGCGCGAGGCGGCCTTTTTCTACGGCCTGTTTCTCCGCGGCCATTCCGCCGATGAGCTCCGCCGCGACATACAGGTTCCCGCGGCCGTGCTCGCCAAGTGGGACAAGGAAACCGTGCGCGCTCCGGAACTTCGACCCGTGCTGGAAAAAGTCGTTCAGTACCGGCAACACGTTCTCGCCATATTTGAAAACTTGATTTGTCATGACGCGGCCGCGCATCGACTTCAATAGTCCTCGTGGTTGGCAAGGATTAGCGCAGTTTTTTCACGCCCAAAGCTTCCACGTAAAACTCTCTCACATATTCTTTCGCCATGCGCATCGCGCTAAATTCGGGCGCGACGCTCTTGATCGCGGCCTTCATCACGCCCACGAATTCGTGCGGAATTTCATCGTCCGGCCGCCGGTAGTACATCGGAATTATTTTCTCCTCCAGCAACCGGTAAAGCGCATCGGCGTCCGCAGCGGTGCGGTCGCCCTCCACCGGGTTATCACCAAAGGCCCATCCATTCGCACCGTTGTAACCCTCCAGCCACCATCCGTCGAGTATCGACAGGCTCGGCACCCCGTTCGCACCGGCTTTCATCCCGCTCGTTCCGCTTGCTTCCAGCGGCGGCAGTGGATTATTCAGCCACACATCCACTCCCCGCACCATCTGCTGCGCCATGTGCTGGTCGTAACCCTCGACGAACGCGATCCGCGCCGCAAATTCAGGATTTTTCGCCAGATTGAAAACTTTCTGGATCAGTTGCGCGCCGCCGACGTCCGAAGGATGTGCCTTCCCCGCAAAAATGATTTGAACGGGCTGCAACGGATTGACCAGCAATCGCTTCAGCCGCTCCAGATCATTGAGGATCAGGTCGGGACGCTTATAACTTGTGAATCGCCGCGCGAAACCAATCGTCAAAATTTCCGGATCGAGCAGCGCTCCGAATGCAATCACGCTTTCAGCGCGCGCTTCCTTGTTCTGCCACAACTGTCGCGCCCGCTCGTTGATTTCGTCGATCAACAAAATCTTCAGTCGCAGACGTGTGTGCCACAGCTTTTCGTCCGGTATCTTGTCCACCCGTTCCCACATTTTCGGCTGGTCTTGATCGCCCTCCCAGCCGGGGCCCAGATATTCATCGAACAGCGGCTGCAGCCACAACGGGTCCATCCACGTAAGCAAGTGAACGCCGTTCGTGATGCCGGTGATCGGTACATCTCTCTCTTTCAACTCCGGCCAGATCGTCTGCCACATTGCGCGCGCCACTTCCCCATGTTTCTTGCTGACCGCATTGCAGAATTTCGCCATCCGCAGGGCGAAAACCGTCATGTTGAATCCCGCGTCGGGATTCAATGGATTCGTCCCCAACCGCAACAGGCCGTCGCGATCGGTTCCGAATTCCTGGTAGTGGCTGCTGAAATATTTTTCGATCAGCGGAAAGGAGAAAACATCGGTTCCCGCTGATAAAGGCGTATGGGTCGTAAAAACGGAAGTCTTACGGATTTTTGCGAGCGCGTCTTCGAACGTCGCTCCCTGTTCCACCAGCGCGCGCACCCGCTCCAGAAACGCAAGCCCGGGGTGGCCTTCGTTGATATGCACGGCAGCCGGCTCAATCCCTAAAGCTCTCAGGACGTGCATGCCGCCGATCCCCAGCACGATTTCCTGCCGCAACCTCTGTTCGGAATCGTTCGTGTACAAACGGTGCGCGATGGCCCGATCCCAGGGCTGATTCGTTTCCAGTTCCGTATCCAGCAAATAGACCGGCACGCGCCCAATGTCCGCTCGCCACACCAGCACATGCACGGGAGGATCGAAAAAAGGCACGAGGACTTTCAGCGGCTCGTTGTTTTTATCGAGCACCAGCGTCACCGGATCATCCGTGCGATCCAAGACCGTCTCGTTGTCTTCCTGCCAGCCGTCGTCCCGGATTTTTTGCGAGAGATAGCCGCGGGAATAAATCAGGCCGACCGCGACCACGGGAATCGCCAGATCGCTGCATTCCTTGATGTAGTCGCCGGCCAGCACTCCCAGCCCGCCGGCGTAGAGCGGCAGGGAATGATGAAATCCATACTCCGCGGAAAAATAGGCAAGAGGCGCTGCCGGCCTTCCATATTCCGTGGTGAACCAACCCTTGTGCGACGCCATCTCGGCGTCGAACTCAGCCATCACGGAATCGTAGTTTTTCAGAAATTCGTTATCGCGCGCCGCCAAATCGAGTGTTTCCTGGGGCAGCGAAGCCAGCATCCGCAGGGGATTGTGATCGCTCTCGCGCCAGGCCTGCAGATCCAGCGCCGGAAAAAGCTCCCGCGCTTGGCGGTGCCAGCTCCACCACAAATTGTAGGAAAGTCTCTCCAGTCCGCGGATCCGTTCGGGCAGGCTCGCCAATCGCACCGGCACTTCCGACAATTCAGCCATTTCGATTTTTACCTCGCGGTATCTAGGATTACATATCGATAGAAATCCACAACCTGCGTCAGCCCGGGCCCATAAATTCAGAATCTGACGCCGCAACCGAAAGGATCAACCGCTCTACGATTACGACGCATTACGAAAATTGGCCAAGCGCCTGGAGGCGAGCTGCCCTCTCGGCGCGGCACTCGAACCCTGGCGCGCGAGCGTGCGAAGTTTCGCTAACTATTGTCGCTTACCTGGCAACGAATTGAAGCGCGGATTTGGCCTCAACCCTTCGAAAGTAAATATGGGAATGCACGCCTAACCGCGTCCGGATGCTTCCGCAAGCCTCGCCCCGCCTCGGTTGCACAACCCTTACCGCTGTCGTAAGATAAGCAGCTGTTCCGCTGACCACAATTCCCCGGTAGCTCAATGGTGGAGCATTCGGCTGTTAACCGAAGGGTTGCTAGTTCGAATCTAGCCCGGGGAGCCATCTTCTCCTTCTCTCTCAGTTGCTTACAAAACCTCCTTTCTCAGGTTTTGTCTTGGGACTGCGCTCGTGCCATACAGGTGTCATGAAGACACGCTAATTGACCGAAGCGCTCTCGCCGTACACCTGTTGATTCGCTTTCTCCATCGCTTCGCGAACCTGTTCGACCATGCCGAGCTGATACCGGCGCTTTGTCTCGGGGCTTGTATGACGCATGGCCCGTTGAATTACGGCATCCGGTGCTATCTTTGGTCAACGCTTAGACGGTTGTTCAATATGACACTTAGCTGGTAGTGTGCTGTTCAGCACAGCTAGCGATAGCCAATCGCCCGGAAACTGTATGTCACCGGAGCATACGGGGCCTAACGTGGTTACAGTCATCTCTCGGTTTAGAGTTCGCAACGGGCTAGAGGGAGAAGTGCGTTCGGCCTTCCTCAACCGTCCCCGCTTGGTGGCAAGCGCCTCAGGTTTCTGCGGACTCGATGTTCTGACTGACGCTGCGGACCCCTCGGTGTTTCTGCTGGTTACGCGATGGACTGACGAAGGATCATTCCGATCCTGGCACCGCAGCGAGGCGCATCGTCAATCACACGAGCTGATGCCTCAGGGATTGAAACTGGATCCGTCCTACACGTCCCTGACGATAGGTAAGAGCGTCGACGATCCTGCCGGCATCCAGAATCTGAGCGACGCCGTTGAGGGGCAGACAGTTGCAATGTCGTGGTGGCTACTGGAATCCGACACAGTATTTGTCTTCTTGCTGGCCCCAGACGGCACGATTCGTGGACGAAATCGGGCCGCTCAGCGAGCATTCCCTCCCGACAAAGCAAAGAACTTTGGTGCAAGCATTTGGGACTATCTTTTGTGTTCGGATGCCCAGGATCTGCGCGAGAGGCTGACGAGTCCGGGAGGTCAGAACGATGGCTGTCTGGTGCTCAACGTGACCGACGGGCATCAGAATCAGTCTACATTGGAAGTTGGGCTGGTCCCGTGTAGTGGGGCGATGCTGCTGCTGGCCACCCAAGAACACCGGCACGATGCGCTCTTCCAGGACGAGATTTTCAGACTGACGAATGATTTATCGGTAATGATGCGCGAGACAGCCCGAAAGAACCGGGAACTCAAGGAGGCCAATGAAACGATCGAACGGCTTGGGCGTATCGATGCGCTTACGGGCCTGGCCAATCGCCGGACGCTGGACGAATCCTTGCCGCGGGAGATTGCTCGTGCAGCACGCCTGGGAGAGCGCTTGAGCGTGATTATCGCTGACTTGGACCACTTCAAGTCGATCAACGATCAATACGGCCATGTAACGGGTGACCAGGTGCTCGCCCGGGCAGCTGCGGTTTTCGGGACGCAAATGCGGCCGTACGATCTGGCGGCGCGATACGGTGGCGAAGAGTTTCTCCTTCTGCTGCCAGGAGCCTCTACCGATGATGCAATTATCATCGCCGAGCGCCTTCGGAAAGAGATCGCAAAAATCGAAGTGCCCGGATGTCTTCGGCAGATTACCGTTAGCCTTGGCGTCGCAAGTTGGATGACAGGGGAAGCAGCCGAGGCACTCGTTACCCGCGCCGACGCCGCGCTTTACAACGCCAAGAATGCCGGCAGAAATCGCGTCGAGGCCGGGTCGGGCGTCCGAGTGCAAGACCAAGACGGGAGAGTTCACGAATGACTCCCGAGTCTTTTTCCGAGCGGTTACGGATTGCACAGAAGCTGGTATCTGTGAAGCAACACGTAGCGCAAGCAATCACGGACGAGTTTTTTCTTATCCATCCCGAGTGGGCAGTTCGTTACGGGGAACGTGGCCGCCAGTTCTGCACGGCAGATGCCTGCTTCCATGTGGACTTTCTCGCCGGAGCTATCGAGGCCGGGTCGCCGGAGGCGTTTGCCGACTATTCGCGATGGACGGCTAGAATGCTTGGTGCACGTGGGATAACCGCGCACACGCTTGAAGAGAACCTCGCACAACTTGAAAAGCACCTTTCGGAAGCGCTTCTCCCGAGCGAGTTTGAGGCGATTTTGAATTTTCTGAAACTTGGTCGGGTGGCTTGCATGGAGCCTGAACCAGCTTCTGACGGGCAGCTTTCCGGCGACAGTCTTGGCTTGATCACGCAGGTTTTTCTCGCGGCGATTCTGAGTGGTCAACGGCAAGCTGCGTTAAACATCGTCGAGGAGGCTCTAAGAACCGGCCACACGCACCTAGATATTTATGTAGATGTTTTTGCTGAGTCATTGCATCGCGTCGGCGAACTTTGGGAATTGAACAAGATCAGTGTTGCGCAGGAGCACATGGCGACTTCGATTACGCAATATGCCATCGCTACGATTTACCCCCGACTGGCTCCCGCAGCGATCCATCGCGGTAGCATGGTGGTCACCGGTGTTTCGGGCGAGCTACACCAGATCGGCGCCAATCTTGTTGCTGATGCCATGGAGTCGAATGGGTGGGTGGTTCGGTTTCTTGGAACCAACCTCCCGCATTCCTCAGTTCTCGCCACTGTCGAAGAGGCTTCGGCCGATGTGCTGTGCATTTCAACCACGATCACGGCGAACCTTCCTTTAGTGGCGGAGCTTGTTCGAACTGTCCGCAGCAAGCTGGGCGCGGGTAGCCCGAAGATTGTACTGGGTGGATCAGCTTACCGACTGGCCAGCCAATTTGCCAAAGACCTCGGGGCAGCGGGAGCATTCACGGATCTGCGTCGGGCGCTCGCAATGCTTTGTGCGTAGCTGGTTTCCGCCGCTACTCGATTTGCATTCGTCCTCCAAGGCGAGCCATTCGTTCTTCTGTTTCTCCTCCAACCACGTACACACGGCGAGCTTCACCGCAATTCGCCCTCAGGTTGCAGTTGAAACGGGGGGGGAAAACACAATGAGATGAGCCGTTGACTTCGGCA